>Ga0209541_10003596_pt1 | contig 28349 bp, 36 predicted proteins | sample RifCSPlowO2_01_FD_184027 | JGI IMG/M metagenome (GOLD analysis project Ga0209541, IMG submission 184027) | Groundwater microbial communities from Rifle, Colorado - Rifle CSP2_plank lowO2_0.1 (SPAdes) (version 2) | ecosystem: Environmental > Aquatic > Deep subsurface > Groundwater | place... | reverse complement strand
GCCACTTTTGATGTGGAAGAAGACAAGGAAGCGCAGGCCAAAGAGATGTTCAGGGGAGCTTGGACGATGGGAATTAACGGGATTGAAAAGTTGATAAACGATAAAAACTGAATAAAAATCTATGTAAGATTTACATAGACGAAAGTATTAAAAATAGAATTTGCCGCCAAAGAAAAACTTGAAGACAATTCAGCCCCCAACTTTAACGAAACGACGACAATCTGAAATATTATAAAATCTCTGGCTTTCCCGCCGTCCCAGAGTTCGCTTTAACTCTAAAATTTTGCCTTCGGCATCGTTGCACTAAATTTTAGTCCCTGCAAGTATTCGGGAGAGATTAACAGCGGACGCCGTCCCACAATCAAATCAATTTCAACAAAATAAAACTCAAAAATTATATTTTCCTCATTTAAATCCCTGTTTTTCTCTAAAATATCTTCTCTTTCTCTCAATCTATTCCAAATCTTCTTCAAATTATGAACAATACTAACAATTTTAATCTCAATTCTCGCTCCTTCTAATCCTCGAAGACAAAACTGCCTGAATCCAAAATTCTCTTTGAGCTGCCCAATAACTGGCTCAACAGTTATTTTCCTAAATCCATAAATCGCCCGACCCTCGTCGGTTTCCATCTTATCCCTCATTCTCAATCTCTCCCTGAAAAAACTTATCTTCAAAAGGATTATTTAAATCACAAGAAAAATCTAATTTAGTAGAAGCTCGTTATTTATTAGAATCCACTCCTGCATCTATAAACATTTATAAAAATTATGTAATAATAGCAATTTTATCTAATAGTCCCATTACTTTTTTGATAAGAAATAAAGAAGTTGCAGATTCTTTTAAAGAATATTTTGGTGTCATGTGGAAATTAGCTAAAAAGTAAATTATATCCCCTTTTGTATTTTTGTAATCCAACAGAACTCTGAAACTATATTAATACTTCAAAATACCCAAATAAAATTCAATAAAATGTAAAAAATAAAATGTAAAAAATCAGATTTATCTTTTCTTTTTCTTTGTTGCTTTCTTTTTCTTTCCGCCTCGAGCCATTTTAGCCTCGCACACATTTCCTTTTCCATCAACATAGTAAAGGTAACCTGGCTTTCTCTTGACCACCCCACTTACAATAACTTTTCCCATTTTTACCTCCTTTTAATTCCTTAATCTAATAAAATAACAGAGGTATTTAAATCTTTCTTATATCGTCGAGGATTTTTCTATAATTTTTGTTGTTAAAAGGGATTTCTAAAAGTTTGTCATACCTTTCTCTAGGCTTTATGGAATATCTCCAGTTATTGATATCTTGTATATCAATAATCTTGTTATCATTAAACCAAATTGCTATAAAAGGTCTACAAAAAAAAGAATGGATAGGAGATTGGGTTTTCTTATTAAATATAAAGAGTAAAGCATAACTTTTTTCACTAAACATCAAGCCTTTTCCTTTTGAAAAAAAATTTCTGCATTCCTTGATTTCTAGATTATATTTTTTTCTTCCGACAATAAATGAAAACTTTTTTTCCATCACCACTTTATTTCAATTAGTTTATTTTTGTTTTTTAATCCTTTAACAATTCTAATATTATTAATTTGGTATTTTTTAAAATAATTCTTCACAAGTTTTAATAACTCTTTATTTGCTTTTCCGTTATGAGCAGGACTTTTAAGGGATACAATTAATTCATCATCTCTGTTTTTTATTTCTTGTTTGCCTGAACCCGCTCTTACAGTTACTTTAATAATTTTATTCATTCTATTCCTTTTACAAGCTTTAAGTTTATATATCTTTGATATTCTCTCTCAACATTTTTTTCGCAAACATAATCATGATGGCGAAATCCGCCGCCAAAACTTTTAGGAATGTGCATTAATTCATGAATTAAAATCTTTATCTTTTCTCTTTCAGAAAGTTTATCAAATTTTTTGCTTATAACTTCAATTACATAAAAGCCTCTTTTGATACCCATTCCTAATTGCATTGCTTTTCCAAGTGAATGGCATCGTGCTACTGTTCCTCTGCTTGAACTTCCAAAACTTCTAATGCATGAGAGAGATTCAAGTCTAACATGAGGAAACAAATTTACAGCTAGATCCTCAACTTTTTTCTTAATGTCAGATGCAATTTCATAGCTAATTCCCATATTAAGATAGATTAAATCCAATAATTTTCGTCATTATCTTCATTATCATACGATTCTTCTGGCAGAACCCCAGAACATTCCCGAATTAGATTACATAATCTTTTAGCTCTTTTGTTTATTGGACTATTATTTCCTGCCTGACAGTCTTCAATAAATTTACGTGTAAAATTTTTTGGTATTACAACGCTTGTAACTTCCCAGCCATTGCAATTTAAGTTATACAAATTAATTCTATGTGTTCTCATTAATAAAGCCATTCTTTGCAGAACCTTTGGTTCATGATAGAATTTCATTTGTGATTTATAATTATGAGCTAATAAAACATGCGGAATATAAAACACTTCTCTACTGCCATTATTCAACAGATAGTCACTCTCATCTGTACGCAACCAATAGTAGCATTCAACAGTCATATACGTATTCTTCCCTTATTTTTGTTAATAAGATTACAAAGCTTTATAATATTTATGTAGATTCCTTACTATTTTATTAATAGTTAAACTACTTAAATGATTGATAATCTTTTTTTTAGATAATTCTTCTAGTGAAATAGGAACGCAAATTCCATCACATATCCCATCTTTTACATGGAGAGAGAAAGGAGATCTGGCTAACTTTCCAGGAGCAGATTGACTCGGATCTATAACTATTTCTCCAGCAACTCTCTCATGACCTCCATTAACTTTAACTTTTGTTTTTTTATTAATTTCTCTCACAAATTGAGAAGTAAAACCATTTTCATTTTCACTTGATATTTGATTATAAAAATTATATTTCTGTTTATTTCTTAACAACAAAACAACATGAAAACTTTTTCCTGTCCATAAAATAATTAATTTTTTTATTATAACATTTAATTTAGATTTTTTAATAGCATCTATTAATAAAATAGTTATTTTCCTTGCATCTTCAGATGTTTTATCTTTTCTATCAATATCATAATACATTCTATCTATATATTTTCCTTTTTCTCTATTCAGAGAATAAAAAAGTTCAACATATTTTCTAGGAACAAAATAATGCCATAACATTATTTCTTTTTTTGATAATGTTTTTTTATAATCTTCTAATTTCCCATCTTTTCTTAATAACAATAATTTTTTAGTTATCCTTACATCATTAATAAATAAATTCCCATCTTTACTTCCTCTTCTTATAAAATAAGGGATGTTTGCTTTTTTCAGCCATGTTCTTGTTGCTATTTCCTTTCCTTTAAGAAAATCTTTCAGATATGGAGCAACACAAGAATAATAGTTAAGAACATCTAATTCTCCATAAGGATATAGCATACTCTCTTTTTTCATGTAATTAATAAGATTATAAAGTTATAAAACTATTTGTTAATTTGTCAAAAACCATAGGTCAGACATGCTGTGGCATAATTAGTAAAATATAAATATTAGTTCGTCGTCGATATATTAATTAAATTTAATATTTTGCCAACGGTAAAATAAAAGAGGTTAAAATGGTATATATGAATTCTTTTAAAGGGCAGAATTGGTTGATTCCTCAATCAATTCAAGATATGATACCAAAAAATCATATCTGTTTTTTTGTTGAAGAGTTTGTTGATTCATTGGATTATTGATATAAAAACTTAAATAGTAAAAAAAATTGCTAAATTATGGATTTACGTAAAATATTCCAAAATCAAAGGCCAATCATAGGTATGATACACTTAGCGGGCAAAATTAATAATGTAGTTGAAAGAGCATTAGAAGAACTTAGACTGTATGAAGAAGAAGGAGTTGATGGAGCAATAATTGAAGATTATCATGGTAATGAAGATGATATAGAAAGAGTATTAAAAGCAAGCAATAGCCCTAACTTCAAAATCGTGAGAGGAGTAAATGTACTAGCTAATCCTTATTCTTCTTTTAACCTTGCTCAAAAATATGGGGCTCGTTTCATTCAATTTGATAGCGTTCAATCAAATAATTTAGATACAAAGTTATATGAAAGATTGCGAGAACACTATCCAGAAATAGTAGTGTTTGGAGGAATTAGATTTAAGTATATAATGCCAACTGGAAAATCATTAGAGGAAGATATTGATTTTGGCATAAGACATTGTGATGCTATTGTTACAACCGGTGAAGGAACAGGCATTGAAACACCTTTGCAAAAATTAAAAGACTTTAAATCAGTTCTAAGAAATTTCCCGTTGGTTGTTGGAGCCGGAGTTAATATAAACAATGTCTATCATCAATTAAAAATTGCAGATGGCGCAATTGTCGGAAGTTATTTTAAAAATGGGGATACTCAAAGAAAAATAATAAGAGAAAATGTTAAAGGACTTATGGAAATTGTTCATAAAATTAAAAAGTAAAAGTAATTTTTAAATGCTTTTAAGTTTTAAGTTAACTCGCGAGTTTAACTTATTTACTCTCCATCTTTAATGTCAAGTTCTATTAATTTTAATAATGAATTAAATTGATTATTATTATAAAAAGTCAATTACTATTAATCACAAAGTCTAACAAAGCCATTCTAACATATAAGCCATTTTCAGCCTGCCTAAAATAAGCAACTCTTTTATCGTTATTTTCAATGTTAATAGGAAGATCTATTTCTTCAACATGAGGCAAAGGATGAAAGATTCGAGCATCTTTTCTTATTAAATGAAAGTTACCAACATTAATAATAAATTTTCCCTTAGCTTTTTCATAATCCTTATCACTCATTCTTTCTCTCTGTATTCTCGTCATGTAAACTACATCTACTTCTGAAAGAACTTTATTTAAATCCTCTTCTTCTCTGAAGATAATTCTTTTTTTATCAAGATAATCTCTGATGTCCTCTTTCATTTTAAGATGATCTGGAGAAACAAAAATAATCTTAATATCATCAAATTTTCCAAGCAAATAACATAAACTTCTTACAGTTCTTCCATTAGCTAAATCTCCAACCATTGCCATTTTTAAATTGTCTAGCTTTCCAAATTCTCTGTAAATTGTATAAACATCTAATAATGCTTGAGTCGGATGTTGTCCTTTCCCATCTCCCCCATTAATTATAGGAACCATATCACAAGCTTCCGCAGCTCTTTTAGCAGCACCATCTTCATCATGCCTTAAAACAATAACATCACAATAACTAGAAATAACCCTCACACTGTCTTCAAGAGACTCTCCTTTTGCAACAGACGAAAATTCCCTTGCGTTTTCAGTTCCTATAACCATGCCTCCCAATCTTATCATAGCAGATTCAAAACTTAATCTTGTTCTTGTGCTAGATTCATAGAATAACGAAGTAAGAATTTTTCCCTTCAAACAAAGCTCAGGAGTTTCTCTTAATTCATCAGCTCTTTTAAATAAATATTGCAATGTTTCAGGATCAAACTGCTGAGATTCTACAACATGATATACCATTTTCTTTTTGAAACTTGAGGAAAAAGGAGTTTATAAGAATGATTGAGTTGAAAGATAGGCTTATATAGTTAATAAATCGTGTTTTTATATGAAATTCAGTGATTTACACAAAAAATTAATTGAAGAAGGTTTTGAGCCATTGGCAATGTATCACAATTCTTCTTTTGGAAGTCAGGAAAAAAGTCATACAACTCCGCCTCTCAAACAAATTATTGAAGAAAGACATATTGCCTTTAGAATAATTCCGGCTCATTTAGCTTATATAGAATCTCCGAGAGAGTATCAAGACAGGCATATCATCTATATACCCGAAGGAACAAACTCTAAATTAGAACTTATTAGAGGATGTGAAGTAGAAACAGATATTTAAAGAATCAATAATTGAAACTCCTAGCTCACACAAAAACTTCTATAGATTTTGCACTTACTTGATGTTCTCTTAATAGTTTAAAAATCTCTTTTTTATAATTAATAGGTATCATTATACAACTTTTTCCTAATTTTTTTCCTGAAAATTTTGAAATTGATCCTTCATAATTTTTTCCTTTAATTTTAAAACCATAAATTTTATTTAAAAATGCTCCTCTGTTTTTACCAATTTTCTCCCAAAATATTACTATGTAGTGTTTTGAGGCAGAAGGAATTGATTTTAATTCATATTTTCCATATAAAACAATTCCGTCAGAAGCTACACTTCTCTCTAAATCTTTCCATTCTTCTAATTTTCCTATTTTAATATTAATTTTATTATCAATTTTTTTTATTTTGAATAACGATGCTTCTCTGCTTTTGTAGAATTTTTCCACAACTTCTCTTATTTCATTTTCTATTCTTTTTGTTTTTTTATTTATTTCAATAAACATATCTATATCGCTATCTTTTTCAGCACTATTTCTAGCAACACTTCCAAATAATATTATCTTTTCTATATTATCTATATTCTTCAGATTATTCAAAAGATAAGCTGAAAAATAACTTGCATAAGATTTTAAATTTTCCATTCGATTATCTCCTTTAATTCAAAAAATAAATTTATTTTATTTTGTATAATCTTTTCACTAGAAGAAGCTCCATAGATCAAATCATCTCTTTTTTCTTCAATTTTAATAGCGATATCAATTATTTTATTAATATTTTCAACAGAATTTATAGGAGAAATAATTTGTTGCTGCAAATGTTCTAATAGGGTCTCTTTATTCCTTTTAAACCATTTGTGATTTATTTTAGCTCCTTCTTTAATCAAACTGAGTTTATGAAAGTACAATTCTATTAAATTGACAACTCCAAGCGAAAGTGAAAAAGCTATTCTTCTCTGATGAGAAATCAATCCTCTTTCATCTTTTAAAGCTGTCTCAATTTCATCCAAAACTTCTTTTAATGTTTCTATATGTCCCTCTTCTCTCATCTTAAAAATTTCAACTTTGGTTAATTTAATTTTTTGTCTTAAATCCATTAAGACATTTGTCTTTATAAATTTTTCCATAGTTAAGACACCTGTCTAAACTATATTAAGACATTTGTCTTAAAAGAAAAATATTTTACTTCTTGTTTAACTTCATCTAATAACTATCTCTAAAGCGTCTCTATTTTTTAACTTATATTCTTTTCCTAATGCTTTTTTTGTTCGTGCATCAATAGCTTTTATAAAATTTTCTCCTAGATCACTATGTATAGTAAAAGCAAAGTCTAATGCAGTGCTTCCTTTTTTTAATAAAAAGCAATCTGGTAAAAGGTTTCCTTTGCTATCTACTAGCTTGTTAGCACTTGCTGGAAAAACAGCTAGGTACTCTAACACGTCAAATACCAGTGTATTAAGAACATCCTGAACTCCGGTGTTATGTTCCTTCAAAAAATCTTTAATGTTTTCTAAAGCATTTTTTTGTTTATCAGTTAGTTCTTTTAAAATTTCAAAATTAGATTCTCCAGGAAGGTAACTAATAAACTCTTTGTTATGAGCCTCTCTTAAAGTAAGTTCATAATCTGCACTGCATGGAATTATTCTTACATCAGGATAAGCTTTTCTCAATAATTCTAAATTTTTCTTTGCATCTTTTTTATCCATCTTATTAGCTGCAATAATCATAGGCTTAGAAATATGTCTTAGTTTATTTGCAAAAAACAATAATTGCTCTTCACTCCAATCAGCAGGTTTTTCTTCATTATATTTTAAAGTTAATAAAACTCTCTTAATATCATCTTCCTTAACTTTTAATCCAGAAAATTGCCGTGCAACAGCTTTACTTATTTCTTCTTTAGTATTTTGCACTGTTCTTGAAAAAGTCCTCCATACTTTCTTTAATATACCAAAATACCATAAATCTAATTCCTTTTCCAATATTTCTATATCCTTAACAGGATTATATCCCTTTGTTTCCCTTCCATCTTTATCAGTTTCTCCAGACATATCAACAACATGGATTAAAGCATCAGCGCTTGTTAAATCATCCAAAAATTGATTACCTAATCCTTTGCCTTCACTCGCTCCTTCAACTAATCCCGCAACATCTATTAGCTCAACAGGAACAAACCTCTTGCCATTAATGCAGTAACCTCTTTGTGGATTACATTTAACATTAAATTCTTTTTCAATGCAATCAATTTTCACATAAGCAATTCCATGATTTGGCTTTATAGTTGCAAAAGGATAACTGGCTATTAAAACATCTGATAATGTGCATGCTTTAAAAAAAGTGCTTTTCCCTGCATTAGGAAGTCCGACAATACCTATAAGCATATTAAACTCCATAAACCCAATTAGGATTATTCTTATCTATAATTTTAATTTTACCCTCATTTATAAGATTATGTATATAGAATCTTATTCCTTGTCTAGTCATATTTAATCTATTCGCTAGCTGATTTACAAATTAAACTCAATCCATATTCAGTAACTTTATTATATTGCTCATTATCTTCATTATCAACTTGTCAAAAACCATAGGTCAGAGACCTATGGCATATTTAGTTACTATGGTTTTTGATCACATCAGAAATTTTCTGAAAATTTCTGAGCGCCCCAAAAAACTTCTGAAAGTTTTTTGGTGTGCTCCGAATTCCACATGCAATTTTTTACCACATGTCAAAAAACTTTAAGTTTTTTGAGCACCCCAAAAATGTTTCATATGGAGAACATTTTTGATGTGTTCTAAACATGTGGAATTCGGACTTTTAAAACTTTATTCTTAAAATTCATAAAAAACTAAAAAAAGAGTTTTTAACTATTTCCTTCTTAACTTTTCTTTTTTCTCTTCTTTTTCTTCTGTTTCTTCTTCGTCGGAAATAGCATTAGTAGCATCAAATTCAGAAATAGACACCGGACCTTTTAATTTAAATAAAATCATAACAAGGACAAAAAGTATTAACAACAAAGTTACTTCTATTAAGATTATTCCATTAGTCCCGCCTAGAAATTCATTAACTGGATTATTTTCTCTAATAATCTCGCCAGTTACAGGACTATTAACATTAATAGTTTCATTTTCATCACTTTTATTTGTTTCGTTAACTAATATTTGTTCTTTTGGAGCAACAATTAGCTCATAAGATTTAGATTCACTAAAATCAGAATAATCCCCATCGCTATTCTTGTCTATACACACGTATAAACTATCATTATTCAAAGCTTTAAAACTTACATCGCAGCCGCTTCCGCTGATAGTGCATGAAGCTAGATCATAAGAGGAAGGAAAATAACAAAAATCACTTTTAATAACAACCTGTTTACCATCACATCCGCTAAAACCAGAAACAGTTGCTTTAACTTCTTCTTCCTGTCCAACGAAACTAGGAAGTGAAAAAGTCACATTACCTAAACAGGTTTTTTTATCTAAAATCTGAACTGATGATTTGATAGGCGTTCCAGAAAATGTAATTAAACTATTGGATAAACTTCCTTGCCCATGCAAAGAAATAAGCTCAATATTATAATTTCCTTTTTCTGTTTCTGGCTTTAATTTTATAACAACAAATAAAATATTGTCACTATCTTTACTTGCAGTATGCTCTATGTTTATAATAATATTATTTTTAGTAGTGTTCTCTAATTGATACTCGCCTATTTTTGAGTCATCTTGTGTATAAACCTTGTCGTTATTATCATTATATATTTCTAGTGCCTCTATATTAAAGGCTTTATCTCCAGATATCTGTAAGCTTATATTTTTTAATGAAACATCCTCATTTGTAACAGAAATTTTTAAGCTTAACATTTCTTTGTAAAGAGTCAGCTCTTCTGGATCATACTGCCATGAAAGCTCTTTCATTTCTCTAAACTTTGATACAGAACCTAATGCTTTTTTTGCAATAATAGAAAATCCTTCTCCATACAAAGGTTCTCCGCTGTCATAAGCATTATTTTCATTGCAATCAATTATTAAATCATACTTTCCAGCAATACTTCCATCCCACACTTTTTCTAAGGAAAATCTCGTATTAGGAACATCAGAAGGGCTGTCTCTCACATCATTAATAACTTCTCCGCCACCCCACGAATCTCTATGAGAAACTATAAAAAGCTTAACTTTTTCATTAGTATTTGCTCTGCATAATGTATCACTTGCGCTGATAGTACTCATGACATATACACTATCTCCTTGTAAATACTCTTTTTTGTTAGGCTTAACAATTTGCGCATGAACGAGGAAAATACTTGTTAATAAAATCAATAAAAAACATAAACCTAATTTTCTACGCATCCCTTTTTTCATTATGAGAATTATTATGCATTGTATTTAAAGATTATTACAATTTAAATATTACAATAAGAAAATTATTTTTGAACATGAGCCTGCCAGGATTTGAACCTGGGACCCCTGCCTTATAAGAGCAGTGCTCTAACCATGCTGAGCTACAGGCTCATATTATTGACAATATGAAAGAGTTTTAAAGCTTATTGGTAAGACTACAAACAATATTTATAAACCTTCAAAAGATATATATTATATCAATTACAATGACAAAAAAGAAGGATATTGATGACAAAAAAATAAAAGCATTTATTGCAAGTTTTTTTACTATCATAGGATTTCTTATAGCAATAATAATCTGGAAAAAAGATGATTATGTTATGTTTTACGCAAAGCAAGGATTAATTTTATTTATAGGACAACTTATAATAATCATTTTAGATTATTTCATGATAAAATGGTTTACATTTATTTTATGGGCATTTTGGATAATTTTGTGGGTACTTACCTGGATAAATGCACTATCAGGACAAAAAAAGGATACGTTTATTGTAAGTGATTTAAGTAAGAAAATAAAATTGTAATAAAAGAAGTAACAAAAATAATATAATCCAATAATCCTCGCAAAGTTTAAAAACAATTTATCTTTAATTCTTTGGATTATAAGTTCATCACTTCGTGATGAAGAGATAGCCCCTATCGTCTAGAGGCCAAGGATTCAGCCCTTTCGAGGCTGGGACCCGGGTTCGAATCCCGGTGGGGGCATTAATGCATAAAAACACCAACCCCCCGCGGGGCATAAACAAAATAAAATTTGAATCGTGGGCGGGGCAGTGAAATGAGGAATGTTCAATGCTCCAACGGAGAAGCGAGATAAGCCCGATGTAAGATAGATTAATAAAGTTAAGAACATAATATAAGCTAAAGAGGAAACAAAATGCAATTACTATTTGATGAATTAGCAAAAAAGAATGGTTCTCAACTATTTCATATAGAAGAAAAAATAATGATAGATTCAATTCCTAATATACAGATAGAATTAAAAGAAATTTTTCAGCAGTTAGCAGAAGATTCTAGCTGGGTTTTTGAGGAGTTAACTCAAAAAGATACGTCATATGCTACACACGGATTTCATAAATATCCTGCTAAATTTATCCCACAACTAGCAAAAAGGTGCATAGAAGAAAATACAAGTTCAAATGATCTTGTTTGTGACCCTTTTATGGGTTGTGGAACTACTTTAATCGAGTCATTGATCTCTGGGAGAAGAGCAGTGGGAGTCGATATAAATCCTGTTGCCTATTTAATTTCTAAAGTTAAAACGACTCCTATAAATCCAGAAAAATTAAATACTGAAGTTAATAAAGTTCTATCTGATTTAAATTTATATTTTGATTTTAATAATAAACAGAAAGTTTTATCAAAAATAAAGATTTTACCAATTCTACCAATTAATGAAAGAATTGAATATTGGTTTCCTGACAAAAAACTAAGAGAAGATTTAAGCATAATTTTAGGGAGAATAGATACAATAGAAGGCAAAGATATTCGTGATTTCTGTTTATGTGCTTTCTCAAACATATTAAAAAATGCTTCTATTTGGCTGATGAAAAGTATAAAACCCACTAGAGATCTCAATAAAAAGATAGATTCTCCAATAAAGTTATTCTCTCGACAAATAAAAAAGATGATAAGAGGAAATGAAAGTTATTGGAATGTTTTACCAACCTATATAAAAAGTGACTTAAAGAGTTACTTAAATCTAAGGAAAGCAGATGCTAGAAATCTTCCTGCAAAAGATAATTCTATCAGTTTAATTGTAACTTCTCCGCCATATGTTACGTCATATGAATATGCGGATTTACATCAGCTTACAGCTTTATGGTTTGAGTATACTAAAAGCGTAAATGAATTTAGAGAGGGGTTTATTGGTTCTGTCCATAAAAAAGAGTTTGATCACAATGGAATTAAAAGCAAATTGGCAAAACAAGAAATAGAAGAGTTAAACAAAAAATCAAAAAAAGAGGCAGAAGCTGTAAAAAACTACTTTTTTGAGATGCAACAATGTTTTGAAGAAATGTATCGAGTTTTAAAACCAAAAGGAAGAGCATGCATTGTTATTGGAAATACCGAATTAAGAAAAGTCTCTATATTAAATGCGGAAGTATTTGCTGAAATAATGCTTAATTTAGGATTCAAAATGCATAAAATTATAAAACGAAGAATACCTTCAAAAGTATTGCCCCAAACTAGAGATTCAAAAACAGGAAGATTTACCGCAACCGAAGATGCAGACAGATTGGCTTATGCTTATGAATACATTTTAATAATGGAAAAACTATGAGACATAAAGATGAAATTCGAAGATTTGGTCAAGATATATGAAGAGAAGAAAAAGAAGTGTGGAATTGACGCTTACAAACATATTTCTGAAGTCTTAAAAGAAGCGAAAATAATGCATAAAAAAGATTGGCAAAAAACTCCAACGGCAAATGGAGACCATGAACAATCTTGGAGAGCTTTCAAAGGAAAAAACCTTGAAAAATTGATTGTTCATATAATCTCAGATGAAGTTAAAGCATTAGGGTTAAAAATTGTTGATGGTAATGCTCTTGAAAGAACAAAAGCAGAAAACTTACCGAGAGAGTTAAGTCAAGTCAAAAGAAATTTACTTATTGATTATGGAGAATTTGGCTCTCATCTTCCAGATGTAGATATTATAATTTACAGCCCAGAAACAAGCAAAGTTATTGCAGTCCTCTCAAGCAAAGTAACTTTAAGGGAAAGAATAGCCCAGACAGGTTACTGGAAGATTAAACTTTCTTCTGACCAAGCAACAAAGCATATAAAAGTTTATTTTGTAACCCCTGATGAAGATGGGACTTTAACAATTAAAACACCTGCAAAGAAAGGCAGAGCAATTGTAGAAGTAGATACTGACGGAAGTTATGTTTTAAGTGAGACTAAAATTGAAGAAAGCGAGAAAGTTAAAATGTTTGACAAATTTATTGAAGATTTGAAGGTTTTGATAAATGGAAGATCTAAATGATAATAAACCATTTATAGAAGCAACAACTTTCTGGGATTTTCCAAAACAGAGCTATGGTAAACCTCCTAAAGGAAATTGGAGATTTAATGGTGTAACTCCTGCAGGAGTTATTTACAATCTATTAAAAAGGTACACAAAAGAAGGCGACTTAATAGTTGATCCAATGTGTGGAAGTGGGACAACTATTGATGTTTGCAAAGAAGAAAACAGAAAAGTAATAGGGTACGATGTTTTTCCTACAAGATCTGACATTATACAGAACGATTCTAGAAAAATCCCATTAAAAGACAATTCCGTAGATATGGTTTTTATTGACTCTCCTTATGGAAATAATATTCATTATTCAGATAATCCAAATTGTATTGGTAAAATTTCATGTGAAAGTGAAGAATTTTATCAGGAACTCGAGAAAGTATCTATTGAAATAAAAAGAATTCTAAAGAAAGATAAAGTTGTTGCTTGGGTTATTGGAGACCATTGGCGAAGTAATTCTGGATTTATTCCAGTAGGAATAAAAATATATCAAATGCTTGAAAAACACTTTATACCTCTAGATATTATCTGTTTGGCAAGGAGAAATCAAACTTCAAATACTCCTCTATGGAAACAGAGAGCTATAAAAAATAATTTCTATCTAAGAGGATTCAAATATCTTTTTATTATGAGGAAAGAATAAACAGAAAGCTAAATAAACTCCAAAGACTTACATTCATTAACAAATAAAAAAAGAGGAAAAACAAGAAAAAAGCTTGAAGAATAGTTCAATGCACAAAACCTCCTCCTGGGGCATCGAACATAAATCCATGCCCAACATGGGATTTGAATAAAATTCTAGGAATTCCTGCAAGGGACATGTAGACAAAAAATAGAAAGATTTATATATGTAGTCACATATATTATTATATGTACGTTGAAAAGAGAAAAGTAAAAGGAAGAGTACTATATTATTTAGGTCACTCTTTCAGAGAAGGAAAAAAAATTCATAAAATAAGAAAATACCTTGGGGCAGATTTATCTTCTGGAATATTAAAAGATAGAAAGGAAAAGGCAGAAGAATTAATTCTTGAAGAAATTAACCAATATAAAATAATCCAAGATCCACTACAGACTGAATTGCCGAAAAAAGAAATAAATTTTATTAAAGAATTGGAAGTGAAAGCAAAATTAAAGGTTTTTTATCTTTCTGAAAATCAGTGGAAAGCATTCTCAGAGTTATTTACATACAGCACTAATGCTATAGAGGGGAGTGAATTGGACAAAAAAGAAGTAAAAGAGATACTTGAAAAAAATAAATGGCCTGAAAAATCTAAGGAAGATATAGCAGAAGCTTATGGTGTTAATGAAGCAATTAAATTTATTAGAGAAACGAAAGAACATATCTCTTTAGATCTAATAAAAAAATTGCACAAGATCGTTTTTAAAAATTCAAAGAGTTTCGCTGGTGATTTCAGGAAGCCAGGAGAAGAAGTAGTCGTTAGAAATGGCTTAGGAAACATAGTGCATACGGGTGCTCCTCAATCAAGAGTTGTTTTATTACTAAAGGATTTAATTGAGTGGTATAATAAAAATAAATATCCTGCTTTAGTCCTAGCCTCTGTTGTTCACAATCAATTTGAAAATATTCATCCTTTCAGAGATGGGAATGGAAGGGTTGGAAGATTGTTGCTAAATAATATCCTACTTAGACATAAAATGCCTCCTGTAAATATAGATTTTAAAAATAGGGGGGAATATTATAAGTCTTTACAAGAATATGAAAAAAACCATAATTTAAGACCTACAATTGATTTGATTTTAAAAGAGTATAAAATTTTAAGAAAAAAGTTTATGTGACTACAAAATAAAAAATGTAGTCACATTCTTATTTATACTTACTGTATAACTCAACGTCCTGCATGGCATAAAAATGATAACTCTAAAATGCGGATGCAAAATTGATGAAAAAGGCAGATTTATTTTGTCTGATAGATGTAAATATTGTGAAGAATGTAACATCATGGTTGAACTACATCCATTTGGAAATAAAAGAATTAAAGATTTTTTAAAGGATTAACATCATACGAGATTCAAAAGTAATACCGATAGCTTAGATAGTTTTAAAAACTCATAGAATTATCCTTTTAAATGCCGTTCAAAATAAACATATCTCATAAAGGAAAGACCTATAAATTAGAATCAGAAGATGAATTCTTCATTGGAAAAAAAATAGGAGATACTTTTAAAGGAGAAGAACTACATAAAGATTTAAGTGGCTATGAGTTAGAGATTACAGGAACTTCTGATATATCTGGGATTCCGGGATTTAAAGGACTTGAAGGAATAAGATATCATAGAAAGCTTCTCACTTTTGGAAAAGGAATGAAAGATAGAAAGAAAGGATTAAGATTGCGAAAAACATTAAGAGGAGAAGAAATTTCAGCAAAAACTATTCAGATTAATTGTAAAATTCTAAAGGAAGGTTCTAAAAAATTTGAAGAGTTAATAAAAAAAGAAGTATCGCCAACTCAATAAATTTCTCCAAAGTTTTTTAAACTAATGCTTGTTTTTAGAATCATGGCTAAACAAAAGGCAGAGCAATTAGAAAAAGAAAATATAGAAAATTTAGAAATGATTAACGTGGGAATAGTAGGGCATATTGACCATGGAAAAACTACTCTTTTAAGCAAGCTCACTGGAAAATTTGCAGATACTCATTCTGAAGAATTAAAAAGAGGGATAACAATAAAATTGGGTTATGCTGATATTATACTAAAAAAAGAAAATAAAAAAAGATATGTTAGCTTTGTTGATTGTCCAGGACATGAGATGTTAATGGCTACAATGTTATCAGGGGCTGCCCTTATAGATGCAGCAATAATGGTGATAGCTGCAAATGAAGGAATAAAACCTCAAACAAAAGAACATTTAGTTGCGTTACAAGCAAAAAAAGTCAATAAAATTATTATTGCTCAAAACAAAATTGATTTGGTAACAAAAGAGCAGGCAATGAAAAATTATCAAGAAATAAAAAAATTTGTAAAAGGGACAAATGCAGAAAATGCTCCAATAATTCCTATATCAGCTCAGCAAGAAATTAATATAGATAAAATAAAAGATATGTTGATGGATATGGAGATACCAAAGAGAGATATTACTTCAAAACCAGAATTTATAATAGCGCGAAGTTTTGATATAAATAAGCCAGGAACTAAAATAACTAATATTCATGGAGGAGTTATCGCAGGAGTTCTTAAAAAAGGCGTTTTAAAAGTAGGGGATGAAATAGAAATCAAACCAGGAATATTAGAAGAACAAGCAAACAAATTTATTTACAAGACAATAAAAACAAAAATATCCTCTATATACAGAGGCGCTTATCCAATATCTCAAGCAAAACCTGGAGGAAGTCTAGCATGTGAAACAGAATTAGATAATATAATAACAAAATCAGATGCTCTTTCAGGATCAATTGCTTCCATCATAGGGAATCTGCCAGAGATAAGTGAAAGAATAAAAATAAAATATCATTTGTTTTCAGAAGTTTTTGGTCAGGAAACTCAATCTAAAATTGAAAATCTCAAACTAGGAGAAATAATTATGATCTCAGTAAACACAACAATAACTGTAGGAAAGATTGAAAAAATAAAAAATGATGAAATTGAATTATTGTTAAAAATACCAATTGTTCCTATCCAAAAAGACAGCATAGGCATTGCACGGAATATTAATGGGCACTGGAGATTAATAGGATTTGCTAATATAGTCTAAATTCTGGAGTTTCTTAATCTTTCTTCTTTTTAGCATCCTTAAAAATAAGATTAAAATTATTAATATAACAAGAATTATTAAAATTACTAATATAACCAAAATCTTTCTTATACCAGAAAGTTCTTTAGAAGGTCCTGTTTCATCGATCTCTTCCCTGTCTGTTATTATAATTGGAGGTCTAGATGTTGATATATTTGTTGGAGAACCCCCAGTACCACTTGAACCTCCGCTTGAACTTCCACTACCTCCTCCACCACCTGAACCTCCGCTATCATATCCATTATTTGAACCAGAACCTGTAGGAGTTTCAGCAGCCTCGTAAACAGAAAATTTTGTAACATTAAAAACCAATATTCCACTATTATAAGACTCTATATAACAATCAGTGCACGGAATTCCATTAACTAAAATATAGGGATTAATAAAAGGCAAGTTATAAAGATATAATCTGGCAGAGTTATTCAGTATAGCTAATTTTTCTGTTTTTACCTCTATTCTATTAAAAGAAATATCAGTATAAGCATCGATATCAATTATATTGGAGGTATTGGCTCCTGCTGTTAGATTAATAAGATTAAAAAATTGTATTTTTCCTGTTTGGCCATTATCTAATACAAGATTAGTATATTGAAGTTCTCTGTCAGTTAAATTTTCAAGAAAGGTTGTATTTCCTTTATTTTTATACTTCTCATATTTTATAACGTATTCTCGTGTTGATTCTATACTAAAACTCACATTTTCCTGATAAGATATACCATTTTTATTAACACGTATTTCTAATAAATAAGATTCAGTATCATTTAACTTAGAAGTACGTATATAAAACTCTGTTTTTAAGTTGCAAGAATTGCCCTTGACAACATTATTTAACAAAAACTGACAATTAGATGCTCCTGGAACATAATATTCAACAGGTATATACGCATTTTTGTAATTCTTATTTTGAGGATTTATTATAGAGATAATTATTTGCCCATCAATTACTTCTATTGGAATTAAAATAGAGTTTTTATTTCCAGCAATATCTTGCGCAAAAATAGAAATGTTATATGCTCCTGGATTCAAACTTAAAGGAAGGGAAGTAAATTTCCTTCCATTATTTGTGCTCATGGAAATATTTGTTTTTCCATTTGTGAGAGAATAATTCACAGAACCTCTTTCATTAAGGTCTACATTAAACACGAATGGAAAATCAGTTATTGAAAATTCATGATTAGCACTAATGCTACTTGTTATGACAGGAGGAACTAAATCTTCAGTTCCGCATTCGCCACAATCTCCTGGACAAGATGAGCAACTCTCCCCAGTTTCGCATTGGGCATTTCCACAAACAGAAGCAGGAGGCACTTCTATACACTCATTATACCCTTCAATTTTCAAAAGATCCTTAATTCCACATGCTAATTTTTTAAAAATGCTAACTTCAGATTTTACTTTTTGTATTTCTCCTTCTAAGGATTCAACATCAGATCTAACTTTCTTTACTTCTTCTACTAAAAGATAACATTTACCATCAGAGCATTTATTGCTTCTGCATTCAAAATTATTAACACAATTAACTCCGGAGTTTTTCTGTAATTTAACAGTTTTATCAATATCGCAATAACTTGGTTCATTATTCCTAACAAATCTTATCCCAACATCATCATCTGTGCAAGTTCCATTAACAATAGCGTATCCTGTATAAATATTTTTTTTATTGGATATAATAAATCCAGAAACTAAAACTACAATTAAAACTAAAAATAAAACCAGGCGTAACCAACTAAAACTAACCCTCTTTTTTCTTTTCATTATAATTTATAAAAATCCTATATATTTAAATCCTTTCTGTATAGATTATGTTTTACTAATATTTATATAATTAAATCTATTACATTAATTATGAATGACAAGATAATCAAAGCTTATGCATTAAAAAATGCAATAGAACATAAAGGAAATGCCAATAAAAATGCTGTAATTAATTCTTTGTTTAATGAAGGTCTTAAAAAAGAGGATATACCTAGTATTATTCCAAAGCTCCAATTAATTATAAATGAGATAAATAGTATTTCTCTAGAAGAACAAAAAAAACAATTTGAATCTCTAGAAAAATTTATAGGAAAAAGAAAAACAAGAGAAGGACTTCCAGAACTTACAGATGTAAAGAAAGGAGTCATCATGAGATTTGCTCCCTCTCCTTCAGGAGCTTTGCATATCGGCCACGCTCTTACTGCTTCTTTATCTTATTTATATGTTAAAAAATATAATGGAAAATTTTATATAAGAATAGAAGACACAAATCCTGAAAATATTTATCCTCCTGCTTACAAAATGATTGAAAAAGAATCAAAATGGCTTTTTGAGAATCCTATTATTATCATTCAATCTAAAAGAATGGCTCTTTATTATAAGTATATTGAAAAACTTCTGAAAAAAAATGCTATTTACATTTGTACGTGCAGTCAAGAAAAATTCAAAAAATATGTGCAAGATAAAAAATCCTGTCATTGTAGGAATCTCTCATTAAAAGAACAGAAAGAAAGATGGAAGGAAATGCTCAACCCAAAAGGATACAAAGAAGGAGAAGCAGTTGTAAGGTTTAAATCAGGCATGGAGCTAAAAAATCCTGCGTTTAGAGATTTTCCTCTAGCACGAATAAATCTTTCTAAACATCCTTTACAAAAAAATAAGTATAGAGTCTGGCCATTAATGAATCTGGCTGTTACAGTAGATGATATTGAATTAAAAATTACAAATATTATTAGAGCGAAAGACCATAGGGATAATGCTGAAAAACAAAAACTTATTTTCCATGCTTTAGGAAAAAAATATCCTGAAAGTTATTTTCTGGGAAGAATTCATTTGAAAGACCTTGAATTATCATCTTCTCAAATGAGAAAAGACATAGAATCAGGAAAATATAAAGGGTGGGATGATCCTAGACTACCGACTATAGCTTCATTAAAAAAACAAGGCTATAAACCAAGTGCCTTCCATGCACTTGCAGAGCAAATAGGATTAAGTGAAGTAGACAAAACAATAGACAGAAAAGAACTTTTTTTGTTGTTAAAAAATTTTAATAAAAATGCTATTAAAATGGAAAATTTTTCTTAAATAATAGCCTTAAAATGAATAAAAGTGAACCTTTTTTAAGGTCGTTGACGTAATTAAAAGGGTTTATATAATTTTATTTCTAAATAATCTAATGGAAGATATTGCACTTTTCTTTGAAATGATAAATAAATTGGATGAACCAATAAAATTGGATGAACCAATAAAAACTGATATTTCTGAAATGGTTAATTCTGATTTTATTGTTACCATAAATAAGAATGCTAACTTTAGTAATAGAGTTAATGAATTTCTAAATAAAATTGATAAAATAATATCAACCTCTTTTGGGTCTGCAATTCTTTATATTGTAGGTGAATTATCAGATAATATTGAGCAACATTCAGAGTATTCTAACGCTTATCTATTCTTAAAACAAAATTTAAAGGAGGAGATTGTAAAAATACTAATTTATGATGATGGATTGACTATTCCATTAATCTTTGATAAAAATAGTATTAATTTTTCAGAAGATAATGAAGCGATTAAAATGGCTCTAATGGGTACAACTACTAAGAAAGAGGATATTTCTAGGGGGTTTGGTTTAAGCAGTACAAAAAAGATAGTTAATGCATTAAAAAGGAAGATACAAATAATCTCAAGAAGAGGTTTTTTGGAAGTGGAAAATTCAAGGGTTAAAAAGAAAGATTTAGATAAAGAAATAAGAGGAACTCTAATATTTATTAAACTAAAAACTCCTGAAAAAGATTTAAATATATACCCTTATTTAGAGTAGAATGAAAAATATATCTCTATACAAAGAATTCGGAAACAATATACTAACTAGAAGCAGTATAGATTATCTCTTTAGAAAAATATCTAAATTAAATAATAAATACATCATAATTGATTTTAAAAATGTTAAATTTATTTCAAGATCATCTGCAGCCGAGTATCTTAAGTTAAAGGAGAAAATTGATAAGGCTCTTGTGGAACAAAATATGTCTGATGAAGTGAAATCAATGTTTAATTTAGTTGTAAAGCAACTAAAAGAAATTTCTTTGGTAAATTAATGGAATAATAAAGAAGATGCATTAACTTTTTATATGATAAAGCTCATTTTATTATATTTGCATTTTCTTTTTTAAGATTCTAAAATCTAAGTGTTCAAACTCGCGTTTGTATTTAGCTAATAATTTATTAAAGAGAACTTTGCATAATTACGATTTCCGAAGACTTCATTTTCTCTGAAAATGAATGGATTAGGAATTTTTAATTCATAAGGAAATCTAGCAAAGTCTTCAAAATCCCTGATTTTGAATGTATCAAGAATTTTCTTATAAAAATAAATTCTTAAATACCCCAAAAATGCTACGCCATAACAAATGCATTTTTGATGTATCAGAGAACTTGTTCTCTGAGTCCTTCTTAGAGAATTTTGACATTTTTATTTTTTCAAAATTCTCTAAAGATTCCTAAATACAAACGTTCACAGTCACAGATAATAACAACATTTCAGATAATAACTATAGCATTGATTATAAATATTAGTTCCTATTGTTATAGTTTGGCAAGTTATAAATAATACAATTCAAAGAGGAGCAACAAAAACAGAGAAAAAATTCAATTGTGTAGGGCTTATTATTGAAATCTGAACTTTTGCGTTTTACGTGAGGGACTTTGGTGTTTTATAAGGGGATCCAACAAAAGTTCAGCTCGGAAACTTTTGCAGGATTATTATACATAAAATGCAAAAGTTTACGAAATAATAGATATTAATACAAATTCAGAAACTGTAACTATTAAATCTAATAAAAAAATAGAGGGCTATAGAATTTATGTTGATAATTCATTAGCTATTGATAAACCTAATGAGAATTTTGAAAAACTCTGAAAAACAAAATTCTCTAAGAAGAACTTTGAGTAGATTTCCTTCGGAAATGTCAATTATTCAAAGTTCTCTAATCAAGCGTTAGAATCGTTTCAAACTATAAAAGAAAACCTAAGTTTAACTAGTAACAAGAAAATAACAACAAGCGGAAAAATAGGAGAAAAATGGTGTGAAAATTTTGAAAGAATAGTTTCTTAATCCAAAATAATTGTATCAAACAAAAATATTTCTAAACAAAATATTTATAAAGAGCGTTTTCCTCGATAATATATCCTTAAAGTTAAAAAGAGGATGAAAGGAGGTACAGAGTTTATAGAAAATGTTAAATAAGAAATCTCAGTCTCAAATAATAACAACAGTGTTAATTATATTATTGGTATTAGCTGCAATAGTAATAGTTTGGCAGGTAGTAAACAATACAGTTCAATCTGGAGCTGAACAAGTAAAACAACAATCAAATTGTCTAGGAATTAATCTTAACATAGAAAGTATTGGTAGTGGAGATACACCTGCTATAAAAGTTAAAAGAGAGACTGGAGGACCAGCAGGTCCAATAAGTGTATCAGTATTTATTGGCGGAACTATACAATCAACAAAGATTACTGGTCTTGATCGCTTGGGAACAGGAACTTATACGCATGCTGCTGCAATAACTACAGGAACTGTAGTTGCTATTGCTCCAGTAGTTGACAATGTGCAATGTGATATACTTGATTCTATGGTAGCTCCTTAATTTTTTATTTTTATTTTTTTAATTTTTATTTATAATTCTTAATTAAATTTTTCAAATACCTCAATCGCAGAATATTTATAAAGAACGTTTTCCTCGATAATATATCCTTAAAGTTAAAAAGAGGATGAAAGGAGGTACAGAGTTTATAGAAAATGGATAAAAAATTAGATTCGCATTTTGATTTAGAGATAAATAAATTATTGCTTAAATCAAAACGTTCACAGTCTCAAATAATAACAACAGTGTTAATTATATTATTGGTATTAGCTGCAATAGTAATAGTTTGGCAGGTAGTAAATAATACAGTTCAATCTTCAACTAGAGAAGTTGAAGAAAGGTCAGAGTGTATAGGAATTAATCTTAATATAGAGAAAATAAGTGGGACTGATGTAACTGTAAGAAGAGGTGCTGGGGGTCCATCAGGACCAGTAAATGTAGCAGTGCTTGTTGAAGGATTTCCTAAAGAAGCTAGTATCGGTGATGCGGATCCGCTAGAAACCCACATCTATACACACTCTGTAATAATACCTTCAGGAAAAGGAGTCGTTATTGCTGCAGAAATTAACGGAAAGTTATTATGCCCAGCTGCAGATAGTGCAATAGCTCCTTAATTCTTTACTTTACTTGATTTCTTTTAATAAATCTCTGAATAATTTCCTCGCTGATTCTATTTCATTTTGTTTATAAGCTTGAACACCAAAGATTCCCTTAAAACTATCGTCAAATTGTGGCTTGTCAAGAAATAAAGCTTGTTTCTTCATTAACATTCTTAGTTTATCTAAATCTCCTCTTAAAAGAAATGTTTTCAGTTTATTCTTATTGCAAGGCATTAATACAATGATATCCCTAACATCAGATAATCTACCACTATGTATTTTCATAGAAGTCAACAATTCTTTAGCTGGAGTTAAAAATTCTAAATTATTTAATTTTCTTTTTTGAGAATTTTTATCTATACTCTCAAAGCTCCAGCTAGCATTAGTAGTTCTTGAAACTAAGCCATTTATTAATAGGTCTACATAAACTGGCAAGTTATTCATTTTTTTAACAAAACGCTTAAAATTTTCTCCATACAGAACATCTATTTCTTTTTCATAATTAATAGAATAACCTTCTTTTAAAAGTAATTTTTCGAAATTTAAAAAATCGGCTTCTTTTATTACAACATCTAAATCTACAGAGAATCTTTTTTTATAAGTTGAAATAGCATATCCTCCAATAACTACAAATATAAGATTATTTTCTAGGAAAAGTCCAATTAATCTTATTACTTCATTCTCTCTTTCTAATAAACCAATTTTTGGATTCATCCTCACATGTTTGTATAAATCTCCGAATATCTTTTATTTAAACCTAAATCGTATAATAAATCCAATTGTTCCAAAACATTATCTAAATATAATTTCTTACAATAGTCTATTAACTCTTTCAATGGTGTAACCGGCAATTTATTTATCTTTTCTATTTTAAACTTTTTTTTGGGAATTATATAAATTAAAGGCCTTTTATTCATTAATTTGTTTTCTGTCCAGACTATATTTTTTTTGTTCAATATTTTTTTCAAAAAATTTGTATCACTTTCAACTACTTCTAAGTAATATATCTTATCATAAAAGTCTCCTGTTATAAATCCCCCTTTTGTCCATATAGTTATTGCTGTGCCTTTTGTGAATCTAATTCTTAATTTTGTTTCTTTAACTACCTCCCAAAACTCATTGTCTTTATACACAACAGAAACTGCCCTATCTAATTCCTTAAATTTATTATAGATTAAATTCTTATTAATCTTTATTATATTTTTATTTCCTTTTCTCATTATTTTAAAGACATCATATTTTTCCAATTCTAATATCCAATTATAAACAGCAGAATAAGCAAATCCAGTTTTATTGGCCAAGCTACGGATGCTCTCTCCGTCTCTTGCATTTCTTATTATTTTTATAGTTATTTCATTTATTATCATTATATTTGAACTTCTTTGAAGTTTAAATGTTTGAGAATTTTCTAAAATTCTCATTATCTTTTAAAAGATAATGGATATTTAAATGTTTCTATTCTAGATAATCAGAAAAAAACAAAAAATAATTTAATATTTAAAGGCAAAATTTAGTTTTTATAATTCTTTAATCATATAAATGCCATCTTCATCTAATCTATAACCTAATTTTTTATAATATTCCCTTACTCCCACACCAGAAATAACAGCTATTTTCTTATATCCATTTTTTCTCGCTATTTTTTCAGCTTCTATCATCAATTGTTTCCCAATCCCTGTATGTTGTCCTTTTTCTCCTTTTTCTCCTATATTCAAAGATTTTCCATACACATGCAATTCTCTCACAATAACAGCATTTTTCAAACTTTTTATAAAAGGTTTGTAAGGAAATCTTAATCTCAGTAACCCAAACAAAATATTATCTTTATTAGTGAATTGAAGAAAAAATTCTTTTCCATGACTTGCCTCGTATTCTAAAACATTCAATGTAATATTCATATCAATGTCTTTCGCAAATTGGCTACTAAATCCTAATTCTCTCATCCTTATTTCATGAACTTTTTCTTTTTTCTTTCTTAAACTAGCCTCTATTTCTCTCCTTATATCTATTCTTGTTATTCCTGAAACAAGTCTTTCAGGGGGAATTTCTCTCATAATTCTCATGGTTCTGCAATATTCTGGAATCATTAAAGTCATTTCTTCTAATATTTCTTGTGTTTCTTTTTCATTGTAAGGAATAAAATTGATTCTTTTATACATTTTTTCTAAAGGAGAATCCTGAATAACCTGACAAGGATAAATTTTTAGTTGGTCAGGCCTATAAGAAGGATTATCAAAAATTTCTTTAAATAAGATAAAATCTTTTTCTCTATTACTATATGGTAAGCCAGGCATAATATGATAGCCTAACTTAAATCCTGCATCTCGTAATTTTTCAGAAGCTTCTATAACCTCTTTTACTGTATGCCCTCGATTTGTTTTTTTATATAAATCATTGTCAGGCATTTGAACTCCAAGTTCAACTCTTGTTGTGCCATAATTTAACATATCTCTAATTTCTTCCTCGCTGCAATTATCCGGCCTATTCTCAATGCATAAAGCCACGCATCTATGTCTAACAGTTTCATTTATTTTTTTAGCTTCTTCCAAATCCTTGCTTTCCTTATTATTTAATGCTTCATAAACTCTTTTAATAAACCACTCTCTATATTTTTTCGGATATTGTAAAAATGTTCCTCCTAAAATTATTAATTCAATTTTATCAGTTGGATGATTCATTAATCTGAATGCTTTAAGTCTAACTCTAACTTGTTCATACGGATCATAATCTAACATTAATGCTCTCATTACAGCAGGACTTTTATCAGTGTAACTTTGAGGAACTTTTTCTCCTCCAGGACAATAAATACATGTTCCATGATCACATTTTCTTGGTTTCACAACTACAGTTATTGGAGTTACTCCTGCAAGAGTTTTTGCAGGCTTTCTTACTTCATTAACTTGAGGGAGTTTCATTTTTTGGGGTGGTTAAATAAAATGGGAGGAGTTTCATATTATATGGTAATCAAATTTTATTGCTCCAATTGGGTTAATACCCCATAGCTTGCTACGATATTTTTCGTTCCTAATTGGAGGCTTAAAAAATACCCCACAGCTTGCTGTGATTGGGATTTTTTATTTTCTCAATATTAGTATTAACATTATCTCTCTCAATTAATAAAGAAAAGATTATTTAAAGGTGATTATTTTTATATACTACCTGTTTTTCTGAAAGAAAAACCAAGCACACATCTCCTAACCGGGGTGGTTGGTCGGGGGTATCAGAGTTAGCTTTAATTGAGATTAACAAGAGGGATATAGAATTTCTTTATAGTTAGATAAGGTTATTCTCTAACCATATAAAATTTCTTTAAAGAAGCTTCTAATTTTGTGAGGCATTCTCCTTCTGTCTTAAATTCTATTAAGTCATAAACCTCTGTTCTGAATCCCAAATCAGTTCTGCCAATTTTTAATGAGTCAAGATTCTTAGGTTCTCTATATAAATAACTTATAGGAATATTATGATTTTGGGCATTACTAAGCATAATCCCAGTTGCAACAGAAGGGATTACTAAATAAACTAAAACAATATCACTTGTAGGGATAACAATTTTATTTGGAATAGTATAAATTTTCCCTGGATCCCAATTTAAATCAATTTCCCTATGAGGAAGATAAGCTCTTTTTTCAATTTTCTTAATAACTTCTCCTACTCTATCATAAAAATTAAATACTGCGCCTAAATCTCGAGAAGAATAATTTATTGCTCCAATTGGTTTAATACCCCATAGCTTGCTACGATATTTTTCGTTCCTAATTGGAGGCTTAAAAAATACCCCACAGCTTGCTGTGATTGGGATTTTTTATTTCTTCAGATTCAAAAGCACAAGCAAGAAAAACATCATACTTTTCTCTAAAATCAAAAATATCTCTCAATCCTTCTATTTTCTCGTTGTAAGGTCTAGACATTATTTGATAAAAGATAAAACATTTTTAATATTAGTTGTATTTAAGATTACATGACAAACATAAAAATAATCTCAAAAAAAGAATTCCTAAAACAAAACAAAAAACCAAATCAGAAAAAAATATGGAATTCAATTGCAAAACCTTGGAAAACCTATATAGTAAAAAAAATTCCAATAGTTGAAGAATTTTTAAAAGATAAAAAAGGGCTTGTTCTAGATTTAGGATGTGGCGCAGGAAGAAATATGATTCCTAATTCTAATATTTTTTATTATGGAGTTGATTTTTCAGCGAAACAATTAAAACAAGCTGAAAAATATGCCAAAAAAAATAAAATAAAGGCAAAATTTTTTGAATCAAGTGCCGATGATCTATCTAACTTTAAAAATGAAATGTTTGATTATGGTTTATTTATATCTGCTTTACATTGCTTAGAGACAAAAGAAAAAAGAAAAAAAGCAATAAATGAATTTTTTAGAGTTTTAACACCAAATGCAGAAGCATTAATTTCCATCTGGAATAGTGAAGACAAAAGATTTAAATCTGTTAATTATCATGGAGATGTTTACATGTCTTGGAAGGAGAATAATATTCTATATATGAGATATTACTATTTGTTTCACAATCAAGAATTTTTAGATCTTGTAAAAGATACTGGATTTAAAATTCTTAGATTCTATGAACAAAGAGAAAAAGACAGATTCTCGAGAAAGAATTGGATAATAAAGATTAAAAAGAATAATCTTTATAAAAAATAGTTATTAAACAATAATATGCATCAAAGAACCTGCTATACAACTGATAAAGGGCTTATCTATATTAGACCTATTGGTTTGTTAGATTATTGGATTGTTAAATATAAAGAATTAAAAGATGAAATTCCATCAACACATATTGGATTTATTGTTCAAGGCTCAATCTCAAATGTTAATCAGAAAATTAGAACACTCTATTCTTCAAATGTTGCCGGGAATAAGAAAAAACTCAGTTTATTAGAACTAATAGCTAAGGTAGATGAACCAAATAAAATATGCAAAGGATTTTTATTAATTTATTTTAAAAGCAATGGTGAACATAAATTGCGATCAGAAACAATTGAAGAAACAAAAATTATAGAAATGTTTTGATTTGGATTCCATTTCATAAAAAAATTAGGTAGCGTAACTTTTTTTGTTGAAACTCCCTTTTTACT
>Ga0209541_10003592_pt1 | contig 28363 bp, 31 predicted proteins | sample RifCSPlowO2_01_FD_184027 | JGI IMG/M metagenome (GOLD analysis project Ga0209541, IMG submission 184027) | Groundwater microbial communities from Rifle, Colorado - Rifle CSP2_plank lowO2_0.1 (SPAdes) (version 2) | ecosystem: Environmental > Aquatic > Deep subsurface > Groundwater | place... | reverse complement strand
GAGCGACGCAATGCTAATGCAACTAATAAAAGGATTCTCTTCTCGCCTTTTATTTATGCTTTGCCCCAATTTAAGAAAGCGATATCCCGACGGACATTTCTGGACAGAAGGATATTTTTGCGATGGTGTAGGAAATAGTAATTTTGCTCTGACCTATTTGTACATAGAGAATCAAGAACTGCATCACAGAATAATTTCAAATTACTAAGGACGCCGTCCTCCGCTCGCAAGCGGATTTTTTGCCGCAGCAAAAAACCTTTAGCACTTGTTTTTAGGACACTAAAAAATCTTAATGATTTTTTGAGGTGCTCAAGAATCAAAGATTCTTGACATGATCCAAAATTGAAAGCCACATTCTAAAGAATGTAGTAGTAAGCAGTAGAGTTTTCAATTTATGGACATAAAAATGCCCAGATAGACTATTCGAAAAGCAGGATTCTCGTTACGAAGATGCCTGTTGCAGTTGAAGTTAAGCCTGTTGTCATCGGCATCGAACCTGGCAATTTGTAGCCAATTAATCTCATGATAAAACTCATGTCAGGAATTTCGCCTGAACATAGCAAAATTATTTTGCGCACTGAAGCTTCTCGCAAGTCGCTTCTGTATTTTATGACTTAAAATAAACCTAAATGATGCCATAGTTAACTGGCGTGTAGTCCATCCAGCTTTCTTCTTGCTCAAGGAAGAAAACCTTTGGGCGATAACAAGAAGAAAAACTAGTTTAAATTTTTTTCGCTAGAACTTACAATTTTTCTTTGTTTAACAGCAGAAGTACGCAGCACGCGAGCCACGCAAGCTCGCTAATCAACTCTCAATACCCGAAAAGCAGGATCCACGAGACGAAGACGCCTGAGGCAGTAGAAGTCAAGCCAGTCGTCATCGGCATCGAACCTGGCAATGCGTTCTTCTTTTTGTTTTGGTCTTGAATTTAATCTCCAAAGATAACTAGCGGTTCCATTAATATAGTGAGATACATTATTTATTTTTTGAGTATCTTGTGTGCCTAAAATTTCTTCCAAAACATGACTGTCCGTTAGTTCATTAATCCATCCATCACTGCCAACAATAGTACTATCTTTTGAATACACATCTGAAGTTCCATAGTTATGAATAACACAATCCATTCCTGAAGTATTATACACAATTCTTGTCAAGGTATTTGAAAATTTTCGCAAGCCTTTTCTTAGAAAATCTCTCAATGCTTCATTTTCATCTCTCAGCTCATATACTTGGGTAGCAATTGCCCATAATAAAGGCATGTCGGTTGGATGAGGATTTCCTTTTTGTTTTTCTGTAGTGTATAGTTGGGCAAGTTCATCCTGATCGAGAGAAGGAGTCATTGTTTCAAAAAGTCTATATGTGCCTTTTTCTCCTCTATACGAAACTCCTGGAATATCCCACGAACCTTCAATTGGAGGAGTATACACAATCTTGGATTTTGCTGTTTTCATACTCTTTAATGGAGAATTATAATTTATAAAGGTTTCTTTTTGTAATTTTTTAGTAGTTATATAATCTGATTACTGGCAACGAGTTATGCAGTCCTGACAGCTAGCACCTGAGAAGAGCAGCATAGAAATGTTTTTAATGAAATAAAATTTGATAAGAAAGCATATGACTATCTATTCACATTCTCGCTTATCACTGTTTGAACAATGCCAACTTAAATATAAGTTTAGATATATCGATAAACTTTCCCCTGACTATGAAAATTCTATTGAAGCATTTTTAGGAAAAAAAGTTCATGAGACGTTGGAATGGCTCTACACAAAAAAAAATGAGAGAATTATAGAGCTTGATTATGTTGTTGCCTTTTATATTGAACAGTGGAACCAAAGCTTTAATGACGGCATTAGAGTTATCAAAGAAGATACTTCTGTAGAATATTATTTTAATAAAGGAATACGATTTTTGATAAATTATTTCATGAAAAATTATCCTTATTTCATTATATCAAATCCTTTTCGCGTATGCTCTCCTCAAGATTATATAGGTGTAGAAGAATTTAATGGCAGCCAAGTGTATCGCGGATGGGAAAAAATAATAAAAGACTTACAGAATCAATTCCCTATTATACGCGAAGGTCCTTGTGAGGCTCATCCTCATTATTATTATTTTACTGCGCGTGTAAGAATTGAACATGTGGATAAATATTTTGGAGACATATCTCTTGATGAGATAATTGCGAGAATTGATAGTGCCTCTTCTGCCGTTTATCAGTGCCACATTGCAACAAAAAACCTTCTAGAAATTCATGAGCAAGAAATAGCAGAAATTTCTCAGAGATTATTGAGAACTGATTGATTATATCTTTTTAACGTCGTAATATTTATAAGTTTCTTCTGCTCTGTTATTATATGAGTTATACAAATAAACTCAGCGGCATTACTTTGTCAGGCTATTCTACATTTTTTAAACAGATTGATCAGCGATCTATTGATGAACCTGTTTTATACAATTTATCTACTCTTGAGCGTGATTTGGCAGAGACCTCATTTTTTAAACAAGATTGTGAAAAAATAATGTATTTTTTACGAGGATTAAAAAAAATAGTTGGTCCTTGTGATAAAAAAGATGAAGCTATAATGATTCAGTCTTATTACTGCGATTTATCTGCGTATATTGAAGGAGAAAGACCTGTTGAAATTAATATCCATTTAGATTTTATGAAAAATCCGGACAAAGTGATAACAAATCCTATTACGATACGCACGAAAGACCTTGGCTTATCAGCACGCATTCTTGAAGACTCGCATCCACGTTATACAGAATATACAGCTATTGAAGATAACAAGAGAGAGATGCTCCGACAAAGAATACTTGTAGCAGGCTCTCATGTCGTACATTTAATAACCGAGTTTGTACCGTTGAATATTCATTTTATAGATCATATTTTAGGACATACTGAGAAATCCTGTGATGTACTTGAATATTTGCATGATAGATTACAAGAATATTATCAAGAAGAGATTAGTGAACTCATGAATAAATTATGTCATGGAGAATAAAAATTAGTTTTTATTATATGAAAGTTTAAACTATTAACGAAAAACAGGAAAATTGAAGAAAATATTTTTCCATTCTCAATTAATTAGGATGTTAACGTTTTAACGATTCGGTAACAACTAAATTGGATTTACTACTCAAACTTAATTACCATCCTTTATATATTTCTTAGACTAATACTACCTATGAAAAAGAGTGTGTTGGTGATAGTTTCACTTGTATTTACAGTCATGATTCTCACGTTTTTATTTGTTCTTGGCCCTGCACAAGCATTCATTCTTGGATTAAAGATTTCTGATAAAGATGTCAATAAAGGTGAGAAGATAAGCTTTATTGCTTCTACTGAAATAGAAGATGAGGAATTTTTAGAGATCGATCATTTTATTCTTCAATTAGACGGGCCTGAAAAAAGGCAGTGTCATTTTTCAACTAACGGGACAATTATAAGCGGTTGTCAAGGAATCATTATACAGCAAATTTCTTTTATTGATGTGGGCTATGGCTATAGTTTTGGAAAAGGGAATTTAAGTTATAATATTACATTAGATACAAGCGAGTATTCTGTCGGCGTTTACAAACCAACACTTTTCATTGTTCTTAATAAACAGACGATTGGAAAAGAAAGTGAAAATATTATTATCCGGGGAGGAATCAGCAGAAATAGGAGCTGTTCAGTTCGAGGAAATGCAGGAAATTTATTTGTAGAAAATTTGAATTTAGATGGCAATAACAAACTAAGCTTTTACATACCTCATATTAATTTGAAAAATGGTGAAGGTTCTTTGACCGGGCAAGCAAATAGAAAAAGATTTACCTATGATTTCAAGATCGCTGATGTTCTCGAGAATACTAAAAATAGGTTAGTTGTCTCAACAAAAGGAGATTATAGATTAGATAGAAATGCTGCGAAGCCTGAAGAGGCACTTTTGTTCTTCAATAAGAATACCAAAAAGATTAACCTTGTTGGTGACGCAGTTAATTTGAATAACATGAACGCTACATTCGTGTTCGAGTGCAATGTGTAATTGTGACTATGTCTATGTAATAAGCTGATTTTCTCGATATAATCAATTCAAAAGATTTATATAAAAATTTGATTTGGTGAGATTATGAAAATTTTAAGGATTAGAAAAGCTGCAGTTGTAATAATTTTACTCGTACTCATAATCGGTGTTTTGTTGTATGCTTCACAAAGTCTGACTGGTAAAAGTGTTATGGAGTTATTCAGGAATAAAGAAAAAAGTTCGCAAGAATATGTGATGGTTTCTGTTACCAAAGAAAATCTCCCGCAATTTTTGAATAGTATTTCTATAATCGATGATCTTCCTGAAAATGGAGAAATTGAATTGAGATTATTCAATTTTAATTCAGGAGAGAGAAGCTGGGAAGAAACGTATGTTATGAAACAAGGCGGGGCATATCAAGGAAATACTGAAAATCCAGATGTTATTATTTTATTACATTCTAAATATGTTACCGAATTGGGAAATATTTGCCCGACACTCCAACAAGCGAATAGAAATGGAGATTTAGGTTTTGAATTTCACGACAGTACTGCGTCATTATTATGGAAGTATAAGAAAATTGTGAAATACAAAGATTGTCTTGGCTTATAATATATTTTTAGTTTATTCTTTGTTAGTTACTGTAAAAGTTTATCTATTTTCAGTGATCAATCAACTTTATATAATTCTAGCTTTCTATAACTCACATGAAAAAAGGGAATTTCAAAAAAGGAAGTTTATTAATGTTAGTGATAAGCACTATTATTTTATCAAGTCAGTTATTACTTGCTGCAGTTGTTATTAATGAATTCACGGCTGAACCAAAAACAGATTGGGATGGTAGTGGGGGAAATCCTACTACATCTGATGAATTTTTTGAATTATATAATTCCGGAGAAAATGATGTAGATGTTACCGGTTGGAATTTGAGTTTATTGAACACCACTGAATCATCCGAACTACTTTCTGGATTTATTCCGGCAAAAGGATATTATGTTATCGTAAATCCGACTGGAAGTCAAAATAATGACGGCGCAATTCAGCTCTATGATAATTTTAGGATTTTAGTTGATTCAGTTGGTTATGGTGATTACGATGATGGAAATACTGCAGATAATGCTCCAGATGGAAATGCTGATGATGTTAACGATGAATGTCTTGCTCGAATTAACGATGGAAAAGATACTAACTTAGATAAAGATGATTTTATCAAAACAAAATGCTCGTTTAACGCTACTAATAATAAGTTATTAATTGAAAATAAAAATGAAAGCAGTTGTGCTGTAGAAAATAAAAATGTGTCCTTGAGTGCAGATGTTGCAGGAGATGCAAAAAAAGTATGGTTTACATATACTATAAACGGAGTGAACTATAATAAGTCTGCAGCAAAAGCTGCTGGAAGTGCTCGGACATATAGAGTTACTATTCCTACAAACGAATTAACTGAAGGAAATATTAATTGGAATGTCTATGTTAATGATTCAAACGGAAATACATACAGCAATGGTTTACGCTCTTTTTATGTACGAAGTAAAACAAATATTGTAACTGATCCAATGATGCCTGACGGTACTAATGGCTGGTATATTTCTGTTCCTGAAATTAGCTTAATGAATGTTGATGCAGCTAAATTATTTTATCGGTGGGATGCTGGAGCCTTGAATCAATATTCTGGACCATTTTTCCCTCCTGCGAATAGTTCCGGACTTACAAAATTAACATGGTGGAGCCAATATAATTGTGCCAATGAAAGTATGCAAATGCAGAATTTTAAATTAGATCTCACTGATCCCCGTGTAAAAAATTTAATACCTGAAGAAAATGCAGTTTTAGAAGATAATTTTGTAAAAATTGAATCTTTATTGGATGATGTATATCATGGGAACTCTGGCATAAACAAGAATAATGTTATTATGAAATTGGACAATGAAATAGTCAACGCGGGCATTATTGATGCAGATGGTGATGCTTTAGCAAAGTATACTGCTCCTAATTTAAGTGAAGGCATGCATACGGTGAGTATTTATGTAGAGGATAATGCCGGCAGATCTTCCTTGAAAAATTGGATGTTTTTCGTCAATACTTCACTTGCCCTTGTTGAAATGAATATTTATTCTCCTGTTAAGGGATTATACAATAACAAAAGAATTCCTATCAATATTAGTTTAAGCAACGAAGTTGATGAGTTAATTTATGTGGATCACGCTGAAGAAAGACCTAAAGAAAAAACTTTATGTAGGGATTGTGATGGATTTGGATTTGGTCGAAAGCGATTAAAATCTTTCAAAGATGGAATGCATAATATTACCTTCATAGCAATAAAAAATGGTAAGATTGCAGCGAATGAGAATGTTGTCTTTACAATAGATAGTGAAGCACCAAAGATAACTGAAGCTGAACCACGCAGTGGATTTGCACAGGGTATGTTTATGATTGAATTTGAAGAAAAGAATCCGAATAAAGTTCTCATTTACATTAACGATAGTCCACATATGATTAATATTTCGAAAGATTGTATTGCTGATGAGGATCGTTTTTCGTGTAACTCGCATATCTCATTATCTGCTTTTGAAAATAAAAAAATAACTTATTGGGTGTCAGTCCAAGATATTGTCAATAATACTGATGAGTCGCGAAAGAGGGATATTGTGGTTGACACGACATCGCCGGTAATAAATTCGATAAACTTTACAATTAACAAGCGAAAAGTTCATTTCATGATAGATATCACTGAAGAAAATTTTGACGAAGCCACATATATCGATTTGAATGATCCAACTCCGCGAGAATCTCGCTTGTGCTCTCGTCTAGAAAATGGGATTTGTCATGCAAGCAAAAATTTCAAATCAGGTAATAACAATTTGAACATACAAGTGATTGATGAAGCATGGAACAAAATTTCACAAGACATTTCATTTACCATTTAATATGACAAAATTTTTTATTTTCGCATTAGTGAGCTTGCTCGTCATGAGCACTGTTTTTGCAGTAGACATTGCATATATTGTGAAAACGGATTATGCAGCAGATGAAGGAATTTTGAGAATGTTACAAGAAAAAAATATGAGTTATAGCGTTATTGCTGATGATGATATTAATAGAGCTAAACTATCTAATTATTCTGTAATAATTATCGGAGATGATAAATTGAGAAATGTTAAAAAAATTCCCACTGATGCTCACATTGTTGTTATGAATCGTTATCATGCAGATTATTTTGGTTTCATAGAGGAAGGGAATGTTTTACAGGTATCTGCCAATGGAAATATTCAAATGAATAAAAAAAATAAAAAAATTAATGTGTACACGCAGCCATTTTATAGTTTGAAAAAAGTTGGACTTCCTATTTACTATTTACCGTCAGATTTTATGGATAATGAAACTGAATCTATTACAACAATTGAAGCGGGTTCACGAAATAAAGAAGGAAGCATAATTGCTTACAAAGAAAACCGATGTTTTTTTGGCATTCCTAGAACTGAATTCTGGAGTGATAATATTAAAAAATTATTTGAGGATTGTATGATGTTTGTGATGCAATCAGGGAAGCACGATGTAAAAATAGATGAAAGCTTGGCGAATAGTGTTAACGGTATTCGTATTAAAAATGAACTCGATCAGTATCTTACTGAAAATACGGCGCTTGAATGTAATAAAAAATATAAAATTGATTTCAGAACTCTAAATGTCGGATCATTTAGTGAAGATGTAAATTTTACCGGAAAGATCGATAGTTTTACTTGGACAGCTGAAAAAGAAGATTTATCTGCTAAAGATTCTACGACAACTGGATCAAAAACAATATCCATAAATAATGCTGGGGAATATGACTTAGCAATAACTGCAACAATCAAAAATGATAGCAATCCTGGTGATAATATGAAGTCACGACGAGTAAAGGTTGTTTGTTAATTGAAATTCAACAATTTAAAAGCTAATATTAAAATTCATATTCTTCTAAATCATCTTCATCTTCTTCAATTTCTGCACGACATTCTGAGAGAATCAATCTTAAACTTTGTGTATAATTTGTTGGGCACCATCTGATGTCCTTCACCGCTTCTTGAAATCCATTTTCTACAATTTTATCTAGCACAGCTTGTCTTCCTGCTATTTTATTGTCTTTATATTCATCATTAATTTCTATCCCTGCACCAATTATATATATTTGAAGATTCTTTTTATCTTTTACATCTTTTCTTAAATCCCTAAAAATGGTTGTATCAATAAAATCAGCGTAATTATGTCCAACTGAATGCTCATGAACCATGTATCCTCGTTTATTATATATTGCTCCTATGGCTATGCACGGTCCAATTCCTCCAGAATCTAATTCATCGGGTGCTCTTGCTTTTTTATACTCCCCTTGGCCAACTATTATTTCTTCCATAAAATTGTTTATCTTCAAGTGTTTAAAAATATTTCTATTTATTATCATAAAGTTTATTCATAGATGACTCATCAGATGTTTCTAGATTTCATCGTCGGCATTATTTATTTACCGACGGAAAAAAATTAATGCAAATCTGTGTTACAATGTCACTGCTTTTATGGTTAAATCTAAACAGCGATCGAAATTTTTTATATTCATCAATCAAAAGTAATAAATAACATTTATATAGAACCAGCAGATTGTATACGGTTATGAAAATTGGTGCACAAAAAAAAGGACGTTACATATTTATTTTTATCCTAATAATTTTATTGACGCAATTTATTCATGCTGCTGAAGTTGGATATATTTACAGTAATAAAAATAGAGTTGACAAAAATATAGCTGCTTTATTTGAGGAAATGAATTTAACTGTTGATTTGATCTCTGAAAAAAATATCCATCAAGATTTATCTTCTTATTCTTTTATTTTTGTTGGCGATGAGCGTTACAAAAAGCCACAAAACATTCCTATTACAAAAGTTCCTTCCGTTATAACAAATTATTATTTTGGTGAGGAATTTGGTATTACTGATTCTGACGGAATTTCTAAACTTGCATCGAGTGCTCCATTACAAGTAAGAAAAGGGAATCAGGTTATTCAGGTTTATACGCAAGCACGATACAATGGTGTTTCTGTTCCGTATTATTATTTAGCGACTGGTAATAAAGTTGATGAAATGGTCACTGTTGCAGGAACGTATACCGGTAATAACTATTCATTAGGCGACGTTATTAGCTATTCAAAAGCTGGCACAATTTTGAAAAACCATGAACATGCTGATAAAAACATTTGTTTTTTCGGAATTGTTGATAGCGATATATGGACAGCCCAAGCTAAAGAATTATTCAAGGATTGTGTAAGATTTGTTGTTATTACATGTAAAAAAGATTCGGATTGTCCTGATAGCAAGATAGGAGATAATTTTTGCAAAGATTCTGACGTGTTCCAAAATATAGACTCATTTACCTGTAAAAATCCTGGATCGTTCCAATCATTTTGTAAAGAAGAAAAGAATTCCCAGAAAGTAAAAAGTTGTCCTGCTCAATGTAAAGATGGGAATTGTTTTTGTGAAGATATAGACAAAGATTTGTTTGATGCTTGTAATAAAAATGATGATGGGGATGATGGTAAAGATAAGGATTGTAATGATAAGGATGCTGATATTTTTCCTGGGAACGTTGAGACTTGCGACAATAAAGACAATGATTGTAATGGAAAAATAGATGAGGGATGCTGTAACGATAATGATGTCGATTTGTTTGATGATTGTATTATAGGCAAGCCTGGAGATGATGGAAAAACAGTCGACTGTAATGACGAGGATAAATTCGTTTATCCTGGAGCTCCAGAAAGCTGTGATGGTAAGGATAATGATTGTGATGGACAGATTGATGAGAACAATGGTAACTGTGGAGATGGCACTATTTGTTCAAGTGGTAAATGTTTACCGGTGACCTGCAAGCAAGATAGTGATTGTGGAAATGATGGATATACTGGAAATAAATTTTGTGAGAGCCAAGATGTTTTCCAAAATTATGTTGATTATGATTGTAAAAATCCTGGACAAGCATCTAGTTATTGTGATTCTACTTCTTCAAAAAAATTAGTTGATGATTGTGATTCAAACGAAGCGTGCAAGAGCGGAAAATGCATAAAAAAATGCAAAGATGATGATGTAGATAATTTTGATGATTGCGCTAAAGATGATGAAGATGATGATGGTAAAGATAAAGATTGTAATGATAAAGATAATAAAATTTATCCTGGTGCTCCAGAAAGCTGTGATGGTAAGGATAATGATTGTGATGGACAGATTGATGAGAACAATGGTAACTGCGGTTCAGGAAATTCTTGTGTTCAAGGTATTTGTGTTCCGATTAAGTGTTCTAAAAAATCTGACTGTGGGACTGATGGATTTATCGATGGTACTTTTTGTGAAAAAGGTGATATTTTTCAAAATTATCTTGAATGGACATGTGAAAATCCGGGGACAACCTCTAGCACTTGTTCAAAAAAAGCTGAATCTCGCTCGGTAACAGACTGTTTAAAAGGATGTAAAAACGGAATGTGTACTGAATTTGTCTGCAATAAAGATTCTGATTGTGATGATAGTGATGAATATACTCAAGACTCATGCGTTGATCCTGGTACTGCATATAGCCGATGTAAATATGATAAAATAAAATGTAAGAAAAATACTGATTGTGATGATAATAATCAATATACAAAAGATATTTGTAATAATCCAGGTTCCATTGACAGCTCTTGCACTAACGAAGAAATTATTTGCTTTGAGAATAAAGATTGTGGGACTGACGGTCTTATTAATGGAGTATTTTGTGATGGGCCAAATAATAAAGATGTATTCCAAAATTTTCAAAGCTGGAACTGTGAAGAGGCTGGAACAACTTCCAGTTCATGTACTCAAACAATTCAATCAAAATTAATTACTCCATGTGATTCTGAATGCGATAATGGTGCATGTATAAATATTGTTTGCAAGAAAGATTCAGATTGTAATGATAATAATTTAACGACAACTGATAAGTGCAATAAACCTGGAACAATAAATTCTTTCTGTACTCATGAAGGCGTCAGATGCTCACAGGATACTGATTGCGGAACTAACCGATATACCGGCGATTTTTTTTGTAATAATAAAAATATAACTCGTAATTTTTTAGCTTTTGATTGTAAAAATCCTGGTACTGCTGCAAGCTTCTGCTCTTCAAATGCGCAAGAAAAAAATCTGTATGAATGTTTGTACGCTTGCAATAGTGGAAGTTGTATACGATGTAATACAAATAAAGACTGTGATGATGGTCGGTCAAATACAAATGATCGCTGCATGTTTGGCGGAACTATAGATTCATTTTGCTTATATGAAACAGTTCAATGTGAAAAGAATTCTGATTGCGGGACTGATGGTTACATAGGAAAAACATTTTGCAAAAATGATCACGTGTATCAAAAATTCAGAAAATGGAATTGTAAAAATTCTGCATCACCAGGTAGCTTTTGTGAATTCGATGAAGAATTAAGACAAGTACAAACCTGTTTATTTGGTTGTAATGATGGCGTTTGTAAATCTCAACCAAATAAAACTGAATGTGAAGATGCAAAAGACAATGACAAGGATAATTTAATCGACAGTTATGATCCTGGATGCTGGACTGATATTAGCAAGCCTGAAACGTATGATCCTAAATTAAACAATGAGAGCAGAGCAACAGTTATTTGTTTCAAGGATATTGAATGCGGAAATGATGGATATATTGGAGATACTTATTGTAATAACAATTCAGTTGTCCAAAAATTCAAAGAATTTGATTGTGAGAAACCGGGAACAGGAATTTCTCGTTGCAATTCAGATACTAAAGAAAAATTAATTGAAAATTGTGATGCTGATGAATTATGTACTAATGGTAGCTGTAAAAAAATAACATGTAAGAAAGATGCTGATTGCGGTATAAATAATTTTACTGGCAATTCTTTTTGTAAGAATAATAATGTCTATAAAAATTTCAAATCATTTACCTGTAATAGTCCTAGAAGTTTATCAAGTTCCTGTAGCTCTAACAATGAATCAACATTGATTGAAGAATGTAGTTTTGGCTGTAAAAATGGAAAATGTATTAATGAAGATTGTGATAATGGTATCGACGACGATGGCGATGGATTAATAGATGATTTAGTTGAATTAAATCCTGATAATAATCAGGTTTTCTCTGCTGGCTCTGAAAATGGAAAAAACAGTCCATTCAGATTAATGAATTTATTAAAGGCGGCGATACTTCAAAAGAAATTTTCTTTAACTGCTCCAACAGCTGCGATTTTGTTATCTGATAATGCACAGGGCGGTGGTTTTGTCTGGACTTCTATTGGAAATCCTCATGAGAAAACTATTGATAAAGTGTGTGAAGTTTTTGGTTATAATACTGCTATAGATTATGCCTGCCTTGATAATGAAAAAAGTGGAAGATATCCAAATGGAAAATGTAATCATCATTCTCCTGGAGACAATGAATTAATTAGATTTAACGGAAAAGATTTTGTTGCAGAAACTGCAATTCAAAAATATTCTAAAGTTTGGCTGAGCAAAATTGTTTGCGAGGATAAATTATCCGCCTGTAATGATGGCTGGGATAATGACAATGATGGTAAAATAGACTTGGAAGATACTGGATGCGCAAGTCCTGATGACGACGATGAACGACCGCACGATGAAGATTGTTAAGATATTTCCTAACAGCTATTAGTTGAAAGTAGTTTTGCAAGTAGTTATTTTATAGAAATTATTTTTGACTCTCATAATGTTTAAAAGTGGATTAACTATGGAGTTATAATGAAAACGGTGTATCATCTGACCATTATCATTGTGTTATTGCTGCTTATTAGCAGTGTTCATTCTGAAAAAATAACAGGAAGTATTGGAAACGCTCGTATGATTTTGAAAGCTACTCAAGGAGATGTTATAAATAAATGTGTTCTAGTAAAAAATGTTAACGATATTGATTTAGAAATTATGGTAAGTGCCAGTGGTGATTTGGCTGACTACGTTACATTTAAGGAAGAAAAATTTTTATTGACTGCTGGAGATGAAAAAAAAGCTTGCTTTGAGATAACTGCAAAAAAATCTGGAACTACTGAAACTAAAATTAATGTTAAATTTGCTCCTGAAGATGGAAATGGTGTCGGATTAAGTTCTACTATTATAATAGTTGCAGAAAAAAATAACTTACTTCCTGATTTTTTTGGAGATGATGAAGAAACTATAGTAGAAAATTCGGAAGAGACTGATGATAGGGTTACGAAGACAGGCATAGTACCTATAAAGAAAAAATCGTTTAATTTGGTTATTGTGTCGGCATTAATTACTACATTTTTAGTTGTTGTTCTTTTGATATTACTCGGTTTTACTATTAATAAGAATCCAGTTATTTCTGATAAAAAAATAAAAAAAGAACAAACTAAACAAAAAAAAGAGATGCTCACTAATGAATAAAGCATTTCTTTTATTGTTCTCATTTCTTTTAGTGAACAGTATTCTTGCTGTTGAAATTGGATACATTGTTAGCAATCCTTCAAATCTTGATACTCGTGAGATTGGAGTGAAAAATTTTTTAGTCTCAGAAGGTCATGCTGTAACTATACTGGATGATTCTATTACTAGTGAAAATAAGCAAATATTTATTGTGAGCCATAGTGTTGATTCACTTAATTTTGATCTGACTAATTATAAAAGCTTAATCATGAATAATGAATTAGCAAAAAAAGTTGGACTCTCCCGAGCATATGGAACGTCTTCTGGCAGAAGCATCAATCTGGAAAAAGTGGATTTTATTACTGAAGATTACTCTTTAGGATCTTTGAATGTATATACCTCATCTAGTTCAATGGATTATGTTGTTTCTTGCTTTGGATCAGGCACTAGAAATCTCGCATATAAATCTGATAAAAGTAGAAGTGTTATTTTAATTGCGGACACAAATGCTAAATTATTGAACAGCGCTGCAAATAGCTGTAGCGGTGTTAAAACAATTAAAGAAAGAATAGTATATTTTGGATTAACCGATTCATCAAAATGGAACAATGATTCAAAAGAATTATTCAGGCGATCATTATTATGGCTTCTTACGGGTGGTCAAACTGATAAAGATGGCGACGGATACTATTCTTTAGTTTCCGGTGGAAATGATTGTGATGACGCTTTAGCTGATGTAAATCCTGCGTCTACGGATATTAATAAGAACTGTAAAAATGATCCTCCGACAATTGTGACATTTAATCCCAACATAAATCCTAAGATCTTGAAAAATAAAGATAAAGAATTTAGTGCAACATCTAATGATGAAATAGGTTCAATACTAACACATGTTTGGAAAATTGATAATAACGAGGTTGGTGTTGAAACTAAATACGTTTTCAATAAAGATATAGGAAACTATATTGTGAGTTATACTGTTTCCGACGGAGAGTTTAGCGCTGCTAAAACGTGGAATGTTCATGTTGGGTCATCAACTGAATTTACTTGTGCAGAGATGAGTGGATTTTCTTGTTCTGTAAAAGAAATTTGCAAAGGTGAAACAATACAGGCAAAAGAAAATAATTTATGCTGTTCAGCTGCTTGCAGTGAAAAACCTCCCGAGTTTGTTTCAATTCGAAAAAGATGTATAAATGAAAGCAGTAAAATTGATCTCACTATTGATGATTTTGCGGATGATGACTTCAATGTTCATAGTATCACTGATTTTAATGTACGCATTAAAAATAATTTAAATGAAAAAAAAGAATTTGATATTTACACGTATGTATATGATGTAACTAAAGAAAAAGTATTAAAAAAACAGGATAAATCAATTACAATCAATAAGGGAGCGATACTCGCGAGTTTATTCGAGATGCAGATTCCAGATAATTCAATGGAAGAAAATGAATTTGCTATATTTACGTATGTAGAAAGTGAAAGCGGGGAGTGTAAGGAGACTTACAGAAAAATTGATGTGCAGAGAAAATCTGATAATGTAATTGTTTCGAACATTGATTTCAAGAATGATGTTTATCTTTGTGGGGATACTGCAGATTTTGATGTAACTGTTAAAAATTTGGCGAATGAGATTGAAGATGCATCTATTTCATTAGATAGTTCGAAATTATTTGATGAGAAAACGCTTACCTTTGAATTGGGCAAATATGGTGAAGATTATACTGAAACCAAAAAATTTATTGTTAGTATTCCTGAAACTGCCGATGCCGGAACTTATGAGGTTATTGCTGATGTTCAATTTAGTGGAAAAAAATCTTCTCTAAAAGAGTCGCTTACTTTGGGAGAATGTAAAACTCAAGAAATTATAGAAGATGATCTTGCCACCATCCAATTGAAGAAAGTCACTTCTTTAATTTCTGAATCTGGAGAGAATAGTCCGTATCTAATTATAGCAATTGTATATACTAGTTTGTTCTTATTGGCTGTTGTTATTTTTTATTTTGTTTTCAGAAGACGTTAATGTTCAACTCGAAAACCACAAATTTTAAATAGGCTGAAATATAGGTACGACTATAAAATGACACGAAATACAGCTACTATATTAGTTATTTTACTTTTACTTATCTTAACTGGAAGTCTTATCTATTTACTGTTGTTCATGAATGAAATAGTGATTGACGATACTGAAACTAAATCCCTTACTTTATATAATACTTCAAAAAAACTACGACTTATCGTTGATGAATTAGGAAATGATAATCGAAAACTTAATTTGTTGTATGATGACACGTTACACGAAGATGAAGATTTTTATGAAAGTGATGATGATGAATTAGGTGGCGGAAATAAAGTATTTTCTGGTTGTCAGAAAAATTCTGATTGTGGTAATGATAGATTTGTCGGTTCTGTTTTCTGCGAAAGAGGAGATTTATATCAAAAATTCTACGATTATGGTTGTAATAGAAATAAGTGTGAAAGAGATATTCAAAAAAAAATAATCAAGGAATGTTCATTTGGGTGTTATAATGGTGCGTGTATTGTACCTGTTAAAACTCAGTGTGAAGATAATTTAGATAATGATAGTGATGCTTTAGTTGATAAGAATGATCCTGGCTGCTGGAATGATATGAGCAAGCCGGATACGTACAATCCTAAATTAAATGATGAGAGCAAGGGATCTGTTGTGTGTTTTGAAAGCAAAGATTGTGGTAATGATGGATTTATTGGCGACAAGTCATGTGCTGGCAAAGACGTCATGCAAAATTTTAAATTATTTAACTGTAAGAATCCGGGGACAGGAATTTCTGAATGTGAATCAAAAGAATATTCTAAAACAGTGCAAAGTTGTGGGGAAAATCAAGGATGTTTTGGAGGAAATTGTTTACCAATAGTTTGTTCGACAAATAATGATTGTAATGATAATAAACCAATAACAATTGATAACTGCATTAATCCTGGAACTGTTGAAAGTTATTGTGATTATGATCCTATTGTATGTAATACTAACACTGATTGCAATGATAATAATGCCTTTACGAAAGATACTTGTATGAATCCCGGAAGTAAAAATAGTATTTGTAAAAACGAAGCTATCAAATGTTTCACGAAAAGTGATTGCGGTACTGACGGCTTTTCAGGAAATACTTTTTGTTCAAATGACAGCGCAGTTTCACAAAATTTTGTTTCATTTGATTGCTTAAATCCTGGAACACCTCAAAGTTCTTGTCAGAGTGCAACTGAAGTAAAGCCAGTTCAAACATGTGGTTCTAATAATAAGTGTTCAAATGGAGATTGTGTTCCTATAAACTGCGACTCAAACGATGATTGTGGTTTTAACGATTATTTTGGGGTTACATATTGCCAAAATGGTGATGTCTGGCAGAATTTCAAAGAATTTAATTGTTCAAATCCTGGAAGTTTTTCTAGTGGATGTCGTTCTTTATCATATCCTAAATTAGTATCTCGATGCGAATTTGGCTGTAAAAATGGAAAATGTATTAATGAAGATTGTGACAATGGTATCGACGACGATGGCGATGGATTAATAGATGATTTAATGGAATTAAATCCGGATAATAATCAGGTTTTCTCTGCTGGCTCTGAAAATGGAAAAAACAGTCCATTCAGATTGATGAATTTATTAAAAACCGCACTGCTTCAAAAGAAATTCATGTTTACATCTCCAACGTCGGCATTATTACTGTCAGATAATGGGCAGGGCAGTGGTTTCGTTTGGACTTCAATCGGCAGTCCTCATGAAAAAACTGTTGATAAAGTGTGCGAGATTTTTGGATTTGCAACAGTAAAAGATTATGACTGCTTGGATGACGAACGAAGCGGTAATTATCCGAATGGAAAATGCAATTATCACACGCCAGAAGATAACGAGTTAATCAGATTTAACGGCAATGACTTTGTTGCTGAATCTGCGGTGCCCAAATATAACAAAACTTGGATGAGCAAAATTGTTTGCGAGGATAAATTATCCGCCTGTAATGATGGCTGGGATAATGACAATGATGGTAAAATAGACTTGGAAGATACTGGGTGCGCAAGTCCTGATGATGATTCTGAGATACCGCATGATCCTGAATGCCGGTTGATTTAGATGAATGTTTTTATAGATAAAAGATATTAGAATATTATGATCACAGAAAATAATTTAGAGGAGCAGATCGAACATACTTTATCATTGATTGAAACAAATAAACAATTATTCAATTGTAATGATAAGGTGTATCATATTTTTATCGGCAATGGTTCTTACAAAAAGATTAACGGTGGAGATCACTATTATGTTGTTCCTTCTGTTTTTTTTACAGTCCATCAAAATGAGGAGTATTCTCCAGACATCGGAGTTATTCTCGATGTTCACTCATCAATTCCGTGCACACGACCATATGAAAATATCAGTTATATTGAAACTCGTCAATTAATCCATTATTGGAGACTGATGAAACTTGTGGAAAAAGTTCCTCATTTGTCATTAACAGTACCTTATCGGAGAATGATGCGTGATATAGAAAAGTATTGTGATAAATATGAAGGCATTAAAAATTCCTTGATTGAACTCAAAGAAATGGAATTCTTAGGAAAAAAATCAAGGAATAAGTTATGCAGACTTGAGAAAGAAATAGAAACTTTTTCAAAAAAAATAAAAATAAATCCCGATAATTTTGTTGATCTCATGAACGAGTATCCTATTGATAATAACGGAGAGTTTATCTTACCGAATAATAAAATAAAATTTATTTCTCCTCAAGGATGAACATGACTGAAGAAAAAAATCTTGATGATGTAGTTTTATATCATGGCTCTTTAGCAGAGCTGAATGAACGATCTGAGCAGCAGTATGAGTTTGCTGATTCTATATCCTATATTAGTAATCTTCATTTTACAGATGATGCTATGTCTTGGGATAAAAAAATAAAAAAAGAGCTAATTGAAACAGGTTATGATGGACTCGTTAATAGAAGAACTATTTCAGAATTTTGCCGTAATGGCTTTTCTTGTGCAATCGAAGGCACGCCGATTGTAAAAAAATCATCTCGGAATTTTGAAAAATCAGGACGAAGTTATGTTTCTCCTCAGTATTAATTATTGAATTAATATTTGCTCTTTTTCAAAAAATCTAAAATTTCTTTCTTAAATAATTCAAAATCACTTAGTTTATCTAGATTTTCAAAAACGATTTCATCGTCAACTTTTCCATATTTGTGGACGAGAATATTTCTGAATCCTTTCATTTCTTTTATTAATTGTGAAACTTTTTTTGAGATAATCTTGTTATTCTCAAGGTTTTCAGCTAAATTATCCTCATCGTTTGGAATTCCCAGTTTAAGATTAGAATTAAGTATATTGCAAATATCTATTACCGTTTCTATTGAAATTTGAAATAATCTTTCAATGGATCGCTTTTTTTCAATTGTTTTATATTCTTCAAAATCTACAGGCTTTATTTTTTCTATTTCCTCGATAAAACTATCAAGTTCATCTATTTTGGATAGTATCTTTTCTCTGTCAAGTTTTTTATTTTTCATGAGCCACTGCATCGAGATAGGTATAATAAATTTTCTTATAAAACTCAAATTCTTTTAATGTTTGATTTGCAATTTCATATAAAACATCTTCATTTTTACAGAATAGAACTTGTCCTTCTTCAAGAATTTTTTTTCTAATGTAGACAGGCAATTTTTGGAAAATCTTTATATCAAAAATATCCGGTAATTCTCCAGAATATTTTATTGCAATTGCTGTCATTTCTTTTAAGGAATATTCTTTATCCAACATCAAACAGATGTCAATATCCCTGAAATATTCTTTCCGAGCATATGAACCAAAAATAAGCACCGCTATAACTCTCTTATCTTTTTTAACTATATTCAGTTTATTTTTTATCTCTTCTAATTTCATTTTTTATCAAGCCAAGATATGTTTAAATAAATTATGATTTATTTAAATCGTCTCAATTTTTCTATATTCTTGAAAACACAATAATTTTTAAATTAAACAACCAATTATATTTATGCAATCGTCAATTTCACCAAGCTTGCAGGAATTATTGTCGATGCAGCCGTTAGGACAATGGGTATATGGGCACAATTATAATCATGATGCTGGATTTCTTGGAGTGTATGAGGGAACTAAGGAGGATCAATTTCATCTGAACAAATTTTTATTATTTGGCAAAGGAAGGTATAATTCCTGGCTGCCTGTATTTAGAGACGGAGAAAGAGATTCATTATCATTAGACGATATTGCAGAAATGTCGTTATATTTTGATATAAGTCCTATTGAGAAGCACTTTAAAGAACATAATCCTCATTCTTTACCGCTTGTTCAGGAATTTATTGGTAATTATAATCTGCAGAATATTAAAATAATTCTTGAAAAACAATCATTGATTGACAGTTTGTTGGAGGGTGCTTCATATTCCAAAAAACTTCAATTGTGGAAACTAGTTGAATATTTTACTAAAACGATGGGAGATATCGCTCATCAAACTCAAGAAAAGGTATTCTTAAAAAACAGAAAAATTTTAGGAAATAAAAATGATCATTCGGGCGACCGATTTGCTGGTGAAACCTATCACAGTCCCTACGGTGAAAAAATTGATGAATGGATACGCACTGCTCCCGGTGGAACAGATTTGATTATTTTTTCACGTAGACAGGAAAATTTTGCATATGGACGAGGGGGAGAAAGAGAATATTGGTCTGAAGATTATAAAGCACTTTTTTTGGGACGAGAAAACGACGATAAATAAGCTATAACTTTCTCATAAACATTTTTTCTATTACAGTTTTCATAATACCTGGAATAATTCCTGTTAACGTAAACTGTTTATAGATAAGAATTCCATCCAATTTCCCTAAACTAATAACCATGATTCGCGGTTTTGAATTGTAGGCAATTAATGATTTATTTTTAAGTAATAGTTTTAAATTTTTTGAAATAAGATATGCATGATTCTCAGCATTTTGTGCTAGTTTCTCTTCTTTAATATCGGTCACGTCTCCGGCAACGAATATATTATTGAATCCAGCAAGCTGTAGATAATCATTAACTTTGAGGTAACAATGCTCATTAATTTTATCTTTAAAATTCTTTTCCATGAATAATGAATTTGGCTTTATACCAACACAGGAAAAAATTATATCTGCATTTACTTTCCTCCATTTATCTGTTAACAAAGTTTTATTTTTTTCAATAATTTTTTCTTCTAAAATAAACTTAACATTATGTTTCTTCATAAAATCTTCGGCATACGTACTGGCTTTAGGATTATTTCGTGAAATTAAATGAGGTGTTGCCTCGATGATGGTTATATTTTTATCTGGAAAATGTGTCGCAATTTCTGCTGCCAGCTCAACACCGACGAAACTTCCGCCTATGATAAGAACCTTTTTTGCTTTCAGTAATTTATCATAATTTTGCTGTAATGTTTTTATTCGGGAAACTAAAACAGTATCTAACTCCTTAATCAGGCGAACATAAGAAGAACCAGATGCTATTACCAAATAATCATACGGTATCTTTTTGTCTTTGACAGAGACATATTTTTTGTCAACGTTGGTTACTAATGAACGAATGAAGTTTGTTTTTTTCAGATACTCTTTATGCAACACTTGAATTTTTTTTGCATGGGAAGGTTGAACAATGGTTCTTAAAATTCCCGGTGTAAACTCAAAAAAATCCTTGGAGTCAATTAATGTCGTATCAAAATAGTTTTCACAATTTTTTGCAATTAAAGATCCTGCAAATCCTCCTCCTATGATCACCAGTTTTTTCATTTTTTTTGGATGTGTAATTGAAAATTTAAAAAAAATAAATTGAAAAATTATTATTTATCTACAGCAAGTTTTCCTGGTCCTGTGAGGAACAAAGAAATGAGAGCTGCAATGCCAACGATGTGAAACAAGACATTAATCCAGTCTCCACTCGGCATAGCGACAAATAGTATTGCCATAGTTAATATAATTATTAATGGCCAGACGGCGTATTTCACCTTCCATCCCGTTAACAGTGCGAGGCCGAATATTACTTCTGACAACAAGACAATCCATCCTAACGCCGTTGCTGCAGGAAAGCCTAAACCTTGTAATATGCCTGTAATGCCTGATGGACTCATCAGCTTGTTAATTCCAGTATACAGAAATAACGTCGCTAAAGACAATCGCAGAATTGTTGGACCGTAATTTTTTTCCATGATAACCTCCTTACATTATTTATGAGCTTTCATTTTTTTAATTGACTGCTCTATTTTTTCCTGATCATATCCAACTATTATGTTCCCATCTACGTCTATCACTGGCACGCCGTATTGTCCTGATTTTTTTACCATTTCGGCAGCTGCTTTTTTATTATTTGAGACATCTATTACTTTATATTTTATTTTTTTATTATCTAAGAATTCCTTAGTTGAATTACACCAGGGACAAGTAGGAGTGGTATAAACTGTAATCATAAGAATAATAACTGTTAAGTATTCTTAAAGTTTATCTTTAACGTTTAATATCTGTGCTTCTAATTCATCTGGCTGTGCGTTGCAAATCTCGCAATATCCTTTTTCTTCAATTGAAAAGATCTTTATGTTATTCTCGACCATCTCTCTATATTTCAGAGTAATTAGAACTTCGCTCGTTTCTCGTTCTGAAAATGGCGGTTCTTTCAGTTTAATTCCGCAATTGGGGCATCGTCCTATCATTGTCTCCTCGCTGAATTTCTTTTAGTATTTCTACTATAATTGTAAAAAGGATAATTTTAGATATTTGCAACTCTTCCGATTTTAAATTTTGTCGTTTCATCTAATGCTGTTATTTCTTCTATTTCGTCAAGGTCAAGTTCATCAACTTGTTCCTCATCCAGCCAATAGTTGTGTTTCATCACAGGCTTACCTCCTCATTTTTATTTTCAGAATAACCCGTATGATCAAAATCAAAATCAAAAAATTCTAAGAACTCATTCATAACGAATTTGCCCGATGGAAGTTTCATTAATTCTCTGTAGACAAAATCTGTAAAACAATAGGTGCATACATGCGCTCTTTTTTCATTGCATTTTATGCAAGTAGTTCCATATGTTGTTATTATATTTGAGATATTATTCAAATATTCATGGATTTTTTTCAATAAATCTTTACGTAAATGCGGATAAAGTGTTAACCATGCCTCTATCTCTGTAGTAAGACAGAATGGACATATAGGGTTCGTAATTGCCTCACTACACACATCACACATATGCGATGATTCCAAGAAGTTAGTATATTTTTGCAATATCATTGTTGACGAGAAATTCAAACCTAGGGATTAGCTAGATTTAAATTAAGAATTTAATAATTAGTTTAGAATTATAAATTCTAGAACTACATCCGACTGAATTCATAGAATTCTGCATTGATATATCTGAATTTATCATACTTTTTATAAGTACTTTGAATTTATAAAAATGAGTGATTATGATTAAGTGATTACAATCGATTTTTACTGAAAGATTTATAAATCTTAGGAGATTTATTTAGGTATGGCTATGAATTATCTTGCGGTTTTTGTTGCTGCGGTTGTTGTTTTTATTATAGGATATTTATGGTATTCTCCTTTTCTCTTTGGAAATTTATGGATGAAGCTTTCAAATATTTCAATTAAAGATGTTAATAAGAGTAAGAAAAAAGGGATGGGAAAATATCTTGTTTCAGCTTTTATTGCTTTATTGGTAATGGCAGGTGTTATGGAATTACTCCTTGAATTAACGGGTTACACAGATTTTTTTTCGGGTATTGTTCTTGGATTTTTATTGTGGCTTGGATTCCAAGCAACTGTTATGCTTAACAGTGTGTTATGGGAAGGTAAACGCGTATCTTTGTATTTATTGAATATACTTCATCAGTTAGCTGCGTTAGTTGTTATGGGTGGAATTTTGGGTGCTTGGTGATTAAGTCTTAAAAATTAATCGCACCTGTACACTTCTTTATCTAAATTTGAACTTCATATCTTCTTAATCACAATCCATCATCATTGCAAAATAACTTTCTTCAGTACATCTTCCAATCTCTAAATTTTCTACAATTTTTTCTGCTCTTGATACGTCTTCTCCTCTTTCTTCTAAAAATGATTGTGCATAGGGAATCATCTCATCCTTTCTCATAACTTTGCTAAAAACGTAAGAAAGACAGTCTTCAAGAGAACTAATAAAATAATTAGATAGTTTATCGGGGTTTTCTCTAAAGTAATCGCTAAAACGCCAGTTTTGAGCAACTTTGAATGTTTCGTCAACATCAATCAAAATTACGTTCTTTCCATCCCAGATTTTATCATCAAATTCAGGGCTATAAAATCCTTGATGTTTGTATCCCGCATTAGCAAGTCTTGCAAGTAATTTTGCATCCTCTTTCCAATATGAGTTTCTTCTTGAATCATCTGTTATTATCTCTTTCGGATTCTCTCCATGAACAAATCTAGTAAAGATATATTGTTCGATTCCTTCTTTAAAATAACCTACGGGATTTTCAACGGGAACTCCCAAACTATTAAGTTCAAGTAAATTTTCTACCTCTTCCGAAACATCTTTGAAAACTCTAATTTCAGATACTGAGGTAATCCAATCCTCAGGAGGATTATTTAAGTGTGAAAAAATAAGCTTTTGTCTCTTTGCGACAATAATTTCTTTTTTTCCATCTCTCCTTAAAAAAGGAGCTTTGTAAATATCTCTGCCAATATTTTCAATTCTCTCTCCTAATCTTATAAAATTCCTTGGTAAAAAATTCTCAAAATAAAAATCCCTAATTGTTTCGCCTAAAAGAAATAGAGTATATTCTTGATTTTCCTCATCTGGACTTTTTTCTTTTCCTAAAATTCTTGCAATTCTCCCATATTCCTTTACAACTCTTTGTGAATTTTTCTTACATTCCCTCTGATATTTCTCTTTTCCAATCGCATCTTGAAGGTAGGAGCTCACAGACACAACTCCTTCCGCCTTATATTCTGTAGGAAACTCGTCAACAAAAGGAAAATATAATTGAAATCTCATTAAAGAACTATAAAAAATGGTTATAAAAGGCTTTTCGTTCAAACTTGCAATTAAAATTTAACCTAAATAACTGAGAATATTCCTAAATTAGTATTAATAAGTATTATTACATCCTCATCAATACATCAATTCTTTTTTCTATCGGCGGATGGGTTGCAAATAAATCTGTTATTTTTCTTTTATAAGGATCTGAAATGAATAAAGGAGCAACGGCCTTATTGTAATGATGTCTTTCTGCACTCGTTTGTGGTGCATGTTCTCGTTGAATTTTTTTGAGAGCACTCATTAAGCCTGCTGGAGAGCGAACAAATTTAACTGCTGATGCATCTGCTGTGTACTCTCGTCGTCGTGAAATTGCTAATTGAACTAATGAAACAACTATTGGAGCTAGGATTGCTAAAGCTATACCTATAATAAGAAAAATAACATTTGCCCGTTTATCATCTCGATCAAATGAGCTCCACCATAAGCTTCGCAAAAATATTTCTGAAATAATAGCGATCATTCCGACTAAGACCGCAGTTAAAGTCATAAATCTGATATCAAAATTTGCAATATGAGACATTTCATGTGCTAACACTCCTTCTAATTCATGTTTATCTAACTTTTGTAATGCTCCTGTTGTTACGCAAATAACGGCGTTTTTTGGATCTCTTCCTGAAGCAAATGCATTAATTCTGTCGTCGTTCATTACGTATAAGCGAGGTTTTGGTAAGCCGGATGCTAATGAGAGCCCTTCAACTAAATGATGATATTCTCGATACTGAGATTGTGAAGCTGGCTTAGCATTTACTGAAGCAAGTGCAATTTTGTCTGAATAATAATAGCCAAACCAAATGTATAATAAAGAAACAATTATGGCAATTATCATTATTACGGTAAAATATTCGGGGCCTGCTACCTTACCGATGATAAATCCAAGGGATAGAAGGACTGATAGAATTATCACAATTAAAAAAACAGATTTCCATTTGTTACTTGCAATTTGGTCGTGAAATGAAATTCTTTCCATAGAAAGGAAAAGATGAAGATGTTTTTAAGGTTGTTGGAGTTAGATACTTATTAACATATGTGCAAAAATTTTCGCGTGCATCGCGAATTCCTGCTTGCTGTTCTTTATTCAGATTGTCTTCACAAAAATTCGCGCCTAGCGGTGCGCTTACGGAAATACCCCAAACGCATGACCGCCCCGGCTGAGGTCGAATAAGTAGCCAACAACATGCAACCCACCATCGTTGCCATCCAAAGCGGAAACTCTAAGTTCTGGAGCTGATCCTTTATTAACTTCTACTCCATATACATACGGATTATATTTGAATTTTGCAGATATTTCTCCTAGTTTTTCAGCGCCCTCAGTTCCATAACTTGCAATAACAAAACCATTTTGAGATAAAATTTTAGATGTTTGTTCACCGAAAGTATACGTTTCTTTCGGAGCAAATCGGGCGGTTCCTTCGCCTACCATTTTCTCTAGCTCATTAACAGTTATTTTTTTATCTCTTCCTTCTACTTTTTCGTCGGCAAAAACATAGACGCCTTTATTTGTCCAGAGATTTCCATTAAAAACCCACAACCATCTCTCTTTCATAATTTCTCTTACGTTTTGAAATTCAGGCTCATCTTTAACGTCTGGGATACAATACGCAGCATGCAGTAGAGAAGCAGTTTGTTCTGCGGCTGGAAGTTTATTATTTTTGAGAATTTCATTTCCAACTGTTTGATAATTGCCAGGACCAGTAGAAGGGTACACAAAAGCTATTTCTGAATCTTTATGAGTAACCCATAGCTCTACTCTTCCTCGTACAATTCTTGGAGTATATTGATTTGTTTGTGTATTCATATTTTTAATTGGAAGCTTATATTTATAAATCTTTATACATGTTACCTCTATCTAAAAGTGACAAAAATTCTTACAAACTGTTTCTCTTATTTTGTATCTCTCTTTTTATAAAGTTTAAAATTTGCTCTTCCTCTATCTGTATACTGAGGAAATTATCTTTTTTGCATTTTTCGTTCTAATATTGTATGTAGTTGTTCGCTGTCTGCTTGTGAAAGTGCTGTCCTCTCTTCAAAGGTATAAGATTTGTTGATTATTTCTTTTTTATTTACTTCAGAATAGGTATGTTGCAGATGATAATAGTCCCATGCTTGCCCCAGAAGAGGCAGGAGAAATGCTACGGTTGCTGTTGCTCCAATTTTAAAATAATATTTTTTATCATCATCCATGAAGAAGAAGAGTTTGTGGGGTTTTTAAAGATAATTATGAGAATTTTTGTTATATTTACACAAAAAAACTTCCGAAAAATAATAAAGCAGCGACTACAATAGTAATCGTGTATACTGTTTTGTTCCAGGCATAAACTTTTGCGCCGTCAAACGGCATGGCTGGAATCATGTTGAATAATGCAAGCAAAGCATTAATTTTGAAACCATAATTCCAGAAAATTTCCCAAAAAGAAAGCGGTTCATTTATCATAATAAATGCAGGAATTAAGAATAATATTGCTAATACAATATTTGTTACCGGGCCAGCTAGGGATATTTTTCCATTTTTTTCTTTTGTCGTGTTTCCTCTAATATACACTGTACCTGGTGCTGCAAGAATAAATCCTAAAAATGAAAAAGCGATTGCTAACATCAGCATCGAATAATTTGCTTTGAATTCTGCCCACAAACGATAATTTTGTGCTACAAATTTGTGCATCAGTTCATGTAATAAGAAACCCATTCCTGCCGTCGATAGCGATATAAAAAAAGACATTGATAAAGATTGTAAAGAATAATCGTTTCCTGAAAATAAAATGGTGAAGGCAATTGCTATTAATACCCAAGCTGCGAGCAAATCCTTAATTTCATTTATTGAAAATTTCATAAGTAGTCTAGTTATTTTATATTTTTAAATGTTTAAGAAAGATTTAATTAGAGAAACTTAATAATTAAAATATGAATAGATATTTTATTGGAATATTTCTTTTGCTCGGAATTTTATTTAGTGTACTTTTTGTTTATAATAAAACGGAGTTTTTGCAATCTCCAGAATTACAAATGACAGTAGTCAGTAATTTTGAGGAATTAGGAATACCTAAAAAATACACGGCCGACGATATAAATATAAATCCTCCTTTAACAATTAACAATATTCCTCGCGAAACTAAAACACTTGCAATCATAATGGAGGATGTAGATACGCCTCAAGATCATTGGGTTCATTGGATAGTTTTGATTCCTGTTGATAACACAAATAATATTGTTATCGAGGAAAATCAGCTGCCGGATGGAAGTATCATCGGTATGAATAGTTGGAAAGAAAAGAAATATTTAGGGCCTGATCCAAAAATTGGCACAGGAACGCATCGATATTTTTTTACGGTGTACGCATTGAAGAAAACTTTTGATCCTTATCAAACTTATGAAAAACATACGCTCGAATCAGAAATGAAGGGATTTATAATTCAAAAAGCAGAAATTTTGGGAGTATACAAACGATTATGAACATCATCTTAATGCCTTTAACTGGATTTATTATAGGTATGTTGACGAATTGGCTTGTTCTCGTCATGCTCTTTCATCCTCGAAAAAAAATATTTGGTATTCAGGGAATTATTCCTAAACGAAAAGCTCTTCTCGCTAAAAAAATTGGAGAAATAAGTCCTGAAATAATGCCGCCGTTCTTACAGAGAGTTAAAAACATTCCTTTTATCGGCAGCAAAATTGTGAACGCATTTGCTCATTCTGTTGAGTTACGGGCTGCGTCGTTATCTGATGAAGAACTTGAAAAAATGACTCATTCTCTTTTGAAACGGGAATTTAGATTCATCGTTTGGATGGGAGGATTTTTAGGATTCTTGATTGGCTGTTTGCAATATTTAATATTCATTTATTTATGAACTATAGTAAAAGACAAA
>Ga0209541_10003591_pt1 | contig 28367 bp, 30 predicted proteins | sample RifCSPlowO2_01_FD_184027 | JGI IMG/M metagenome (GOLD analysis project Ga0209541, IMG submission 184027) | Groundwater microbial communities from Rifle, Colorado - Rifle CSP2_plank lowO2_0.1 (SPAdes) (version 2) | ecosystem: Environmental > Aquatic > Deep subsurface > Groundwater | place... | reverse complement strand
ATCAGAATTAAATCTATTCTTAACTATACCTTTGTATAATTTCACTGGAGGTGGAAAAATGAATTTGAAAATTTTGGCAGGTGTATTGTTAGTAGTTGGTTTGATTGCTGTGTTTGTATTTGTACAAAGGAGTTAAAGAAACTACTCTCACCAGAAGCTAGAAAGTTGCTATTGAAAGAACTTGCTTGAGGCTAAGTATACAAATATAGAAGTGATTACTAATGCTTAAAGTTATTTATACTGTTTTATCTAAAAAGAAATATTTAACGATAGCTATGTGTTCGGCATTGGTGTTGTTATTATTATACATCATTTCATTATCTTCTGTTGTGCTGAAGTCCTTTGGCATACTTACAGATGCAATGATGCTTAGGTCCATTTTTTCTGCCAGTTTGTTACAGCTTGTGTTGATGGTTATACTCACGTTATTATTCGGTATATGGTTAGCCATGCAATTTTATCTACGATCCGAAACTAAAGCAAACAAGACTACACCAGTAATTGCTGCAAGTGGTAGCATATTTAGCGGATTTCTTGGCGGTTTAGGCGCGCTTGGGGGGTGTCCTGCCTGTCTTGTTATCATTACAGCAGTTATAGGAAGCACAGCAACAGCGTTTCTGCTTCAATACAGAACGCCAATTGTGTTGTTGGCAATTACATTAATATTAGTGTCTATATATGCAACTTCAGAATCAATAAAAAACAAATGTAAATGGTGTAAATAATTGTTAAATTCAATCCGCCTTCGCCGCCGAAACGAAATATTTAAATACTTATTTTAATAAAATAAATTTAAATTATTTAAAGAGGTAAAATATGGCAAAAACTGTTAATTTGGTAATAGGGATAATAGTTCTATTGATTGGAGTTTTTTATGCACTTATGCCACATTCTGTACATGTAGCATCTGGTATCGGTTTTGGACTTTCTCATGGTGTGCATGTAGTGCTTGGCCTAATTTTGTTGATTGTAGGTATTGTTATCCTGTTACTAGGAAGAAAAAAGTAAATAAGATTAAGATAGCCTACGGCGAAACTTTTCTTAATCGCATATATTCAAGAAAACAGGATGATGGTGAGTTATTATGGTAAAAACTGTTAGCAAACCCAAGAGAAAGTATTATGTTTGTGAAGAATGTAATTTTGCCTACATAGACAAAAAATTTGCCTCAAAATGCGAGAATTGGTGCAGGGAGCATCATAGCTGCAATATGGAAATAACAAAGCACGCGGTTAATCTTTAACATAAAGTTTAAATATCTTTGAGCAGATAGTTCTATTAATCAAAAAGAGGCATGCATGGTTTTTCACTATTTGTCATTGATATTGGCAGGAATCCTTAGCTTTGCTGATTATATAACAGAGCATATTTTCTCAGAGAAGCTAAGAAAAAATGCAAAACTTATCTCATTTTCAGCAGGTGCTGCGATATCATACATAATTTTGAATTTGTTTCCGGAAATATCAACGTTTGCTTTAATTGATGGAAAAAGGATTTTTCTTTATGCTTTGCTTGGATTTGTTTCATTAAATTTGATAGAGCAATATATCTATAAAGAAGTAGGAAAGCTAAAAAGCCCATTTAAATACCACAAAAACATTCATGTCACCTATTTTTTTATATATAATTTTTTTATAGGAGCGGTTTTAACAATCTTTGCATCCAAAGGGTTGGTTGCAACACTGCTTTTTTTTGTGCCATTCCTTCTTTACATAATAGCTGAGATTCTGCCTCAGGAGTTTGAATTCAAAAGCAGCACTTTTAAAGTGTTTTATTCAATGGCGCCTTTCTTCGGAGCTATTGTTGGAATTAATTACATAGAGTTTATAGCATCTGTTTTTGGCGAATTAATCTCTTTCGTCACAGGAACTTTGCTTTACATTGTTATAAGGGAGTCTTTGCCAAGCGATAAAGCTGAAAAACCTTTGTATTTTTTAATAGGAGTTTTATTTTATGCTTTAATCATATTTATTAGCTGGAATTTAATATGAATACTCTGCTTGATTAAAACTCATGTTTAACCCTTAAAAGATAGCTTGTTATAAATGTCAAAATAACATAAAAAAGAAAGATTATTAAATCTGAAAAGCATACAAAACCCAGATTTGTGAATAAAATCAATGGAGGTCACCAAAATGGGAAAAGGAAAAGGCTGCTGTTAATTTTTTATATTGATTGAGGTGAAATAGAAATGGCAAAAGCAACAAAAGTCAAGATTTACACTACAAGCACGTGCCCTTGGTGCATTAAAACAAAGGAGTTTTTTAAAGCCAATAATGTCAAGTACGAGGAAGTCAATGTTGGAGAAGATGAAAAAGCAAGAAATGAGATGTTCGAGAAGTCTGGGCAATTTGGAGTGCCTGTAACTGATGTTAACGGCACAATAATTGTTGGCTATGACAAGGAAGCTTTAAAAAAGGCGCTTAGCATATAAGGCTGCTTTCGATGGAAAAAGACAATGTTTGTATTGATTGCTACAACCAGATAGACAAGGTTTCAAAACTACTTAATCTTGGACAGGCAGAGCTTGACATTTTGACAATACCAAAAAGAATTCTGACTTTCAGCTTTCCTGTCAAGCTTGATTCCGGCGATATAAGATATTTTACTGGATACAGAGTGCAATTTAATGATGCCAGAGGCCCGACTAAAGGAGGCATAAGGTTTCATCCAGAGGTTAATCTTGAGGAAATCAAGACACTTGCTTTTTTGATGACTTTGAAGTGCGCTGTTGTAAATCTGCCTTATGGAGGAGCGAAAGGAGGCATTATGGTTGAGCCAAAGCGCTTTTCAGAAGAAGAGATTGAAAAGATGAGCAGGGGCTATATAAGAGAGATTAATGGCTTTATAGGAGCTGATATTGACATTCCAGCTCCTGATGTTAATACTGATGCTAAGATAATGGCTTGGATGCTTGACGAATATGAAAAGCTTAAAGGCAGGCATGCTCCAGCTACAATAACAGGCAAGCCTATTGCATTGGGAGGCTCAAAAGCAAGGGAATTCTCAACTTCAATTGGTGGGGCTTATGTTTTGCAGGAGCTTGCTGATAAGAAGCCAAAGAAAACAACAGTTGCTGTTCAAGGATTTGGCAATGTAGGAATGAACATTGCAAGAATTTTGAATGAATGGGGCTATAAAGTGATTGCGGTTAGTGATTCAAAAAGCGGAATTTATAATAAAAAAGGGCTTAAGATTCAAGATGTGATAAAACACAAAGAAAAAACAAGCAACCTTTCCAAGTTCAAAAATACAAAAGAGATTTCAAACGAAGCGTTGCTTGAGCTTAAGACAGATGTTCTTGTTCCAGCTGCTCTTGAAGACCAGATAACAAAGAAGAATGCTGACAAAATCAAAGCCAAGCTTATTCTTGAGATGGCGAATAGGCCAATAACCCCAGAAGCTGATGACATATTGCTTGACAAAAACATTTTTGTAATGCCAGACATACTGGCTAATGCTGGTGGCGTAGTTGTTTCTTATTTTGAATGGGTGCAAAACTCTCAGAATTTCTATTGGAGCGAAAAGGAAGTGCTTGAAAGGCTTAAAACCTATATGACAAATGCTGTCAAGGAGCTTTCCAAAGTATGCACTGATTTCAAGTGCGACATGCGTGCATCCCTCTATATTAACGCTGTTAAGAAAATTCTTGAGGCTGAAAGATTGAGGGGGAATTTGAGGTAGAATTTTTTTAATTAAAGAAAGAATTTGCCGACTATTATTAAAACTATCCGCAATGGGCAATATGGCTGGGATGGGCTTCTGCAGTTGCTCCATTCATAATATCATTTTTAATACCGCAACAAAAGGCTCAAAAGGTATGATTCTACTTCTTAGCTAAAATCAAAACCATTGAAAATTGAAAACAATTTTCAGGGTTCCGAAACATTTAAATACTAGATGTATATACGTATATACATGATAACAAAACTGGTCCAAAAGTTTGGCAACAGCGGACATATAGTGTTGTCAAAAGAGTATATAGGTAAAAGAATAAGATTTATTGCAGAGCCTAAAACATTTGAAGATATAAAGTCAAGTATATTAAAAATAATTAAACCATATTTGGAGAATGTATTGGGTGTTTACTTGTACGGCTCTTACGCAAGAAATGAGCAAACCATTGATTCAGATGTGGATATTTTGATAGTTACAGATACAAAATTAAAAATCATAGATAAAATTGAAGACTTTTCAATTGTCTCTACAACTGTAAAAGGAATTGAAAATGCACTAAATAATAATGCTGTTTTGATATTGCCAATAATAAAAGAAGCTAAAACTGTAATCAATCCAGATTTATTAGAGAAATACAAATATCATAAATTTACAAAGAAAAATACCAAGTGGTTTATTGATAGCTCTATAACTGCTTTAGAATTAAATAAGAAAGGTATAGAATTAGATTTTGAAACAGGCAGTCTTGTTTATTCTTTAATATTAAGAATAAGAGGTTTGCTAATGATAAAACTTATGCTTAATAATAAACTATATTCAAAATCTTTGTTGTTTAATTATCTAGAAAATAATGATTTCTCAAAAGAAAAAATTGGGGAATTGTATAAGATTTATAATAAAGAAAAAAACAGCATAAGGGCAAAAGAAAGTAATATAATAAAAAAAGAAGATTTAGCAAAGTTATTAATTATAGCTGAAAAATTATTGAAAGAAGTAAAAAATTTATTTAAACATCAAAATTCCACTTATGTATCATAAGTGGTTTACATATAACTAAACATTGCATGGAATTTGGATGTCGCAAAAATCAAAGATTTTTGGGATCTTGAAAATTAGTCGAATGTGAGCGAGTGAAACGAGCTCACTCGCATCTCACTGAATTTTCTCGATGTTCGAAAACCACCACAAATAAATGGAATTTTGTAGTGTCTAAAACCACTGAATGTGATAGTAATATAATCATGCCACCCATCTATGATGGGTGGTTTTTGACGAGCGCAATCCAGCCTACAATGAAGATAAGCCAGTTTACCCACACTGCGCTATAATTTGGAGCCCAGGGACCAAGCCACCAAAAAGCAAGGGCAAATCTTAAAATTCTGTCCGTTTGGCCCAAATTTTGCTTCATTTTTTGTACTTCCCCTCAGTTTATAATAAATCATTATGCTTTCCATGTTTTCATCACCAGACTGTTGCTTACCACAGATACAGACGAAAATGCCATTGCTGCTCCTGCAATTATTGGATTTAATAAAAATCCGAAGAACGGAAACAATAATCCGGCAGCTATCGGAATACCAGCTATATTGTAGAAAAATGCCCAGAACAAATTTTGCTTTATTTTTTTAATTGTATAAGAGCTTAGCTTTATTGCTGTTACAACATCTCTCAAATCATTTTTTATAAGAATAATCGAGCCTGTTTCAATTGCTACATCTGTTCCGGCTCCAATTGCAATGCCAACATCAGCTGCTGCAAGCGCAGGCGCGTCATTGATGCCATCTCCGACCATAGCAACTATCTTTCCTTGTTCCTGCATTTTCTTGATTTCCCTTTCCTTGTCCTGCGGAAGGACTTCTGCAACTACCTTATCGATTCCGACTTGTGCGGCAATTGCTTTTGCAGTTCTTTCATTATCTCCTGTAATCATCACAACTTCCTTGCCTAGCTTGTGCAGTTCTTCAACCGCTTGTTTTGAATTTTCCTTCAAAGTGTCTGCAATTGCAATAAGCCCTGCAATCGATTTATTTAAAGCAAGAATTATAGTTGTCTTTCCCTGCTCCTCAAGCTTTTTTATTTTTTCTTCTGCGTCATCGCTTATTTTTATATTGTGTTCGTGCATCAATTTGTCGTTTCCAATCAAAATGTTGTAATTCTTGTAATTTGCAGTGATTCCTTTTCCGTGGATTGCTTGAAATTTGCTTGCTTCACTTATTGCAATTTGCCTGCTTTTTGCGAGATTTACGATTGCTTCTGCCAGAGGGTGTTCAGAGCTTTTTTCTGCTATGGCTACAAATTTCAGCACGTCGTTTTCAACATATTTCTTGTCAAGAACTGCAATATCTGTAACTTCGGGTTTTCCTTTTGTCAAGGTTCCTGTTTTATCGAAAACAATAGTTGTAAGTTTGTGGGCTGTTTCAAGCGCCTCTGCATTCTTAATCAATATGCCGTGCTCTGCACCTTTTCCAGTGCCGACCATTATAGCTGTAGGAGTTGCCAAGCCAAGAGCACAGGGGCAGGCTATTATCAATACAGCAATAAATATGGTAAATGCAAAAATAAATGGATTGAATGTAAGATTTAGAAAACTTGGAGCGATGAAATACCAGAATAAAAATGAGATTACAGCAATTAATATAACAACTGGAACAAATATGCTTGAAACCTTATCAGCTAGTCTTTGTATCGGCGCTTTTGAACCTTGCGCATCCTCAACAAGCTTTATGATTTGCGCAAGCATAGTGTCGCTTCCGACTTTTGTTGCCTCAACTTTGAAAGCTCCGCTTTTGTTTATTGTTGCTCCAATAACTTTATCATTTATATTCTTTGACACAGGCATGCTTTCTCCTGTCAACATTGATTCGTCAACATGAGAAGAGCCGGATATCACAACTCCGTCTGTCGGAATTTTCTGCCCTGGCTTGACAATGAAAACATCTCCTATCTGCAATTCATCTATTGGAATTTCTACTTCTTTGCCATTTCTTACTACAATAGCGGTTTTTGCCTGCAATCCTATAAGCTTTCTAATTGCTTCAGACGCTTTGCCTTTTGTAAGCGCTTCCAGATATTTTCCAAGCAGTATGAAAGTTATAATTATTGCTGAGGTGTCATAGTAAACATTTCCCGGAAATGTTTTTGGAAGAAAGGTTGCAAGCACGCTGTATATGTAAGCGGCGCCTGTGCCTACTGCAATCAGCGTGTCCATATTCGCTGTCTTGTTCATCAAACCTATGTAAGTGCCAGTGTAAAATCTGTAGCCTAGAATAAGCTGTACTGGTGAAGCGAGAATCAGCAACACAAAATTCTGGTAAGGTATTATTATTTTAAACCATTCAGGAAATGATAAAATAAAAATTGGAATGCTTAAAATAAATCCTGCTATAACTTCCCACTTTAATCTTCTTATTTCTCTTTGCCTCGCTTCTTTTTCCCTGTCATTGCTCAAGCCAGTCTGTTCAATTGCATCATAACCGGCATTTTTTATTGCCCTCTTTATTTCTTCAACGCTTGTCTGTTTAGGGTCATAACTGATAAAAGCATTTTCGTTTATGTACAAATCTTTTGAAATAATTCCGTTGACAAGATTAAGAGCATCTTTAACAGTGCCAAGACAATACGGATTGTTCATTCCGATGACTTTAAGCTTTAACTCTACAACATTTGCAGAAGCGGCTGATTCAACAACTTTGTAGCCCGTTTTATTAATGGCTTTTTTCAATGATTCTTCATCAACTTGATATTTATCGAATTCAACAGTTGCTTTTTCAGATGCGTAATTCACGCTCGCTCTTTTTACTCCTTTTGTTTTTGACAATGCCTTTTCGATTGTGTTTGCGCATGAAGCGCAATGCATTCCTGAAACTGAAATTGTGCATTTTTGCATATTTGAATCGGACTTTGCTTCTGATGCGGGTTTCTCGTCGGCTTTTCCTGTGAATTTTTCATAACAGCTTTTGCTGCAGAAATAATAATTTTTGCCATTCTTCACAGTACTGAATTTAGTCTTTTTTGCATCAATTTCCATTCCACATACCGGGTCTTTTGCCATTTCCATCACTATAATTTAGACATTCACTGGCTTTTATTATCTATCCCCATTAAATTGTGCAGCCAGCACCAGCCAAAAAAGCTCTCAATTAGTGCAATCCAGCCAACAATTGCTATTAGCCAGTTTGCCCATTCAATCCCAAACTTCGGAGCCCATGGACCTAGCCACCAAAATGCCAATGCAAACCTTAAAATCCTGTCAGTTTTGCCTAAATTTTGCTTCATTCTTCTCACCTCACTCCAAATTCCAACTAAACTCTCTTCTTGCACTATCAGTTATAATAAGCTTAATAGATTTTGCGTTGCCATTTATTGATGGAAGTTTCAAAATGCCATTCCTGTGATGGCCGCCTGCAGGAAAACCTTCCCATTTCAATGGCTTGTAAGTGTTTCCAATATCATCATATAAAATAGATATTTCAGTCAATTCAAAATCCAAGTCAACAGAATGTGTGTTAATTTCTATTTGGAACTCTGATGTGCTTAATGGCGTAACTTGAAATTCTACATTGTTTTGATTATTTGTTAATGTTTGAAAATTTGTTTTTTGTTCTTTACCAAATGTATTTTTTGAAATTAAATAATATGATGTAAAAATGATAATGACTGATATAACTAATAGCGAATATAACAATATCCTCAATTTTGATTTTTCAATTTTAAGATTCATCAAACTTGCCATATAAGTTATGCCCAATATATTTGAAAAAATCCCCATTAGCAGAAAAGTTGATTGGTATTTTGTCAAGAATAAGCCTAATGCAGTAATCCCAAGAAAAGGAGCAATGTCTGCGATATGATGAGCGCAGCAAGCAACCATCGAAGTTGCTGAAACTCCAGAGGAAGCAGCAGCTTGTGCTGTTGCCTTTTTATGCATTTGCTCTTTGACATAAAAAAACATCCCAATTTGAATTCCAAATCCTGTAACCAATGGAATCATCCAATACCAAAGCTTTACAAAATTATTCAATGCAAAATTAACGCCGCCAAGCAAAGAAGCAAATATAAAATAAAAAGCCAACAAAGAAAAGCTGGCAGCTAGCCCTTTCAATACAAATTTGTCATAATTTTCTTCCATTCAAGCACCCTAAAACTTTTCTCCAAGCCAATTATAAATCAAGGCAAACACATAACCAACTACTGCACTGCTTAAGGCTACTACTATAAGCCCTATCACAGACTTTGCCAATGTCATATTCTTTGTTGCTATGCTTGAAATGTCAATGCCATGCACAAAATAATTGCTAACAGTTACTATTGTTTGCAGTGGAAAAATCGCTACAAAAGCAAGACAAACTAAATACACTAGCGCTGTTGTAATGCCTACCGACAAAGCCACAACATTTTTGTTTAACTTTTCCATATTTTAACCTCCTTCTATTTAGCAACATCCTTTGCCTTTTTTTCCTTTTCCCATTTTACACCTCCTAATTATCTTGCAGTCCATCCTCCGTCAACAACAAGATTGTGACCTGTTATGAAGCTTGACTCGTCTAATGCAAGGAAAACAGCTGCATTTCCAATATCCTCTGGCTGCCCAAACCTTCCAACTGGAGTGTTTTCCAGCAGAATTTTTTTAGTTGCTTTATCATTAAGCATTGCTTTTGTCATATCTGTAACTATAACACCAGGGTCAATGGCGTTTACGGTTATGCCATAGTTCGCACAATCAAGAGCCACTTCCCTTGTTAATTCTGTTACCCCGCCTTTTGAGGCGCAGTAAGCGCTTATGCCTGGAAAACCAACTAAGCCTGCAATTGAAGAGATATTAATTATTCTGCCTCCTTTGCCTTGCTTGAGCATTTGCTCCACAGCATACTTTGTGCAAAGAAAAACTCCTTTTAAATTGACGTCCATTTGCTTGTCCCAGTCTTTTTCTGTTAATGTAGTTACAGTCCCAGATACAAGAATTCCTGCATTATTGACGAGAATGTCAACCTTGCCAAACTTTTTTACAGCTTTTGCCACTAAATTTTTTACATCCTTTTCCTTAGAAACATCTGCAACAACAAAAATTGCATCACTGCCAAGGCTTTTTATTTCTTCAACAACATCATCTGCGTCTTTGCTATGCTCATGCGAATTAACTACAACTTTGCAGCCTTCTTTAGCTAATGCGATTGCTACGCCTCTTCCAATGCCTCTGTTTGAGCCTGTAACAATTGCAACCTTGCTTTCCAATCTTTTCATTCTATCACCTCTTACAAATTAATATTTTTATTTTTTGGAGATTTCTTTCCAGAGCTTTATAATTCATAAATAGACTAGAATTATCAAGCCTATGACAAGCACCAGGGATAAAAAATTAAGAAAACCCCAATATCCAAGGCCATATCCTGAACCCATCATGCCATATCCAAAATTGTAGTTCATCATGTTCATCATTCCTCCACTCATCATATTTATATTTTCATTACAATAAAGTCTTCTTGCCATATTGATATGAGTCTGCCTTAATGTCGCGGAGCCTTCACCACCCATCATCCTGTCCATAAGTTCATGCGCTTCTCCAGGATGCATCTGCTCCATCAAATAATCTCCAAGAATTTCTAGCTGGTTTTCTGTCAACTGCGAGCATGGAGTTTTTGCGTCAATAAGTTTCTTAGCTTCTGCAAAATCCTCAGTATGGGCTAGAACAAGGTTAATGCTTAAAGCAAAAATCAAAAAATACAATAAACCTTTTTTCAAATTAATACATTCCAATTTTGAAAATCTATCTTTTGGCATATCCGTTTTCGTAATTATCACGACTATTTAAACTTTTCTATTTATATCGGATTTTGATATATCGAAATTGTATAGCAATTTCGGATGTTCGAGAATATATCTATTTTCGACATATCGAAAAAAAGAAAGATATTTATATAGGTTTAATTTTAGGATTTTTTATGGCAGATGTAAAAATAACCAATATGCTAAAATTCTATACACTATGCCTCTTGGCAACCGGTCCAAAACATGGCTATGATTTAATGAAAGAACTGGAAGAAAAGCTTGGAAGAAAAATAAGCTCCAGCAATGTATACCCCTTTTTAAATATTTTAAGAAAGAACAAATTAATAAAATTTGACAAAGTTGGAAAGAGGGACAAGAAAACATATTATTTAACAACAGAAGGAAAAAATTTCACCAAAGGCATGTTCAATAAATTTGGGGATTTGATTGATGTCGCTATCGAGCCGAGAATATCAACATGCCCATGCGGTTGTAGGATTTATTCTGGAGGTTATACTGGAAAAATCAAAGGAAAAATGGTGAAGTTTTGCTGCTCGCATTGCGCAAAAACTTATAAGTCAAAATAAAAGTGGCGATAGAACTTTAATTTGAATATCACAACTTTCCTTTCTCTTCAGGCTTCTTAAATGCTATCCTAGCAATTAGCAAAAATACACCAATAATTATAATAGCCCATACCACTAAAGGCATTCTGCCCAAATATTGGCTGGCAAAATTAGTAAAATTGGCAAGGTAAATATTTATAGTTGTTTGATATTTGCTGGACATTGCAAGCTGGCCTGTAAAAGCCAGATAAAGTATAAGAATGCCCATACCAAGAAATGTTGTTCCTGATAGTATGTCTGCTAGTGTCAGGCTAATAGTATTCCCTCCAATCTTATACGAAATTTGTTTTTTGAATATCGATAATTTCTTGGTAAAGTCTGTTTTGTCAAGGAAATACGCAATAACAAACAGCGGAGTTGTCATCCCAAGAACATAAGCAACAGCATACATGCCTCCCCAGAAAATAGAGCCTGGCAGGGCTGCCAAGGCAAGCACGCCTGCCAATACTGGTGCGCAGCAGAGAGTGGCAAATCCTGAAAAAATCCCCAGCACAAAAACAGAGCCTGCGTTTTGAATCTTTATTTTTGGATGTGGCGAAAATGGCATGGAAAAGTGTCTGCCTAGCAATATAGATGCTCCAAGCGAGAAGAGGACTATGCCTCCTATGATAAAGATGGTGTCGTGGTATTTGCTAAATAATTGCCCTAGACCAGCCATTCCCAAGCCCAAAGGCAAAAATACCACAAGCAGCCCAATGAAAAATACGAATGTCATCAAAAAAACTGTGCGCTTTTGCCTGAATATTGAGCCAAGATAAGCTGGCAACAATACAGTTATGCAGCAAGGCGCAAATAGCGCAGCTATCCCTGCGATGAAAGCAGCTGCAAGAGATGCCCCAACCAATATGTCTGCCATGTTGCACCTTTATGAAAGCTTTTCTATCTCAGAAGCCAATTTATCATTCCATACTGCCATGTTTTTGTCGTCTAATGTATATCGGACAATCCCTTCCTTATCAATTATAAAATAAGTATGGCCAGGGTAAGAGCCAGGATGCATTGACGACGGCAGGGATAAGACATCATAAGCAGAAGAAACTGATCTGACAGCATCAAATAAAATTTTTGCCTTTGAAAGCTGCGGCACCCGCTTAACAATTCTTTCCCACTCGCTTTTTTGGTCTACTACTATCGAGAATGCCGCAACATTATTAGTGTTGAACCTTTCATCATTTCCTAACTCTGCCATCTGGTTCCAGCACGCAGGATAGCACATGCTCCCTTCATTAAAAAAAAGCACAACATACTTTCCTTTGTAATCATTCAGTTTGACGGTTTTGCCGTCAATGCCTTCTAGGCTGAATTCCGGCGCTTTTTTTCCTAAGGCTTGGTTGAATGAAAGCTTTTCAGCTGGGAATAAATTTGGATTTCGCTTGGCAAGCTCAGCTTCTATTTCAGCCCTCTTTGGCTCTATAATTGAGTTGATGCCGTACTTCTCAGCAGTTTTAATAATAATCTCATTTTTAGAGAGCCCTGCATTTACTAGAGAATCAATGTAGTTTATCATCTCTTCAGCCATGCCGCAGCATATGTTATTTTTATCCAAAGGCTGGCCACAGCACGCGCACAGAAACAAGGGGTATATTTCTTCTCCCGAAACCGGCTCAAGAGAAACTGCTCCTGTGGGATTTTTATTGTTTTTTGCTAAGAGCAAATACGCAAAAATACCTATGATAAACATTACTAAAACTGCTGCTAGATAAACATATTTCTTCTTGATTAATAATATATTTTTCATAAATCAGAAATAGTTATGAAACACCTTTATTATATACTCATGAAACTAGTTTCAACTTAAAATTTCAATTTATTAACCCAAGCTGGTATTTTTGTGTTAGACACTTTATCGTACTGTGACCAATAAGGTTTGACATCAATTACAGGTGTGCCATTTAAAACGTCCAAGCCTTTAACTATTATTCTATTTTTCTTATGCTTCAATAACCTAACTGTGGTGATTCCTATTGGATTTGGCCTTCTTGGACATCGGCAAGCAAATATACCAACAACAGGCACATTAGGGTTGCCTTGCGGTTGATGCTTTATCACATAGTCTTTTATTTTGTCCATCCAATATACTATAATGAGATGAGAATAGTCGTCAATGTTATCTAAAGCCTTTATAAATTCCTTATTAACTATAATTTCAGAAATTTCATTCGTAAAGTCGCCAAACCTATGTTCTTTAACATTATTTTTTACAAAACCTATTGGCTTTAATTTTATCTGTATCATTTCAAAACAATTATATTAGTCATACCTCTTCTTTTTCTTTCAAGAATATCTTTTGTTTCAAGTTTGTCTAGAATTCTTGTTACTTTGACTTTGCTGAACCCTGTTTCTTTCATCAAATCGCTTTGGTAAGCAGAGCCCTCTTTTTCTTTAATTATTATATAAACCCTTTTCTCTTCCTCATTCAGCTTTGACAAGTCCGCTTGTTTAAATTCCTTTTTTGATTCTTCTTTAAAAGACTTGTGCATGAATAACAAGTACAAACTAACCCCCAAAATTAAAAATGAAATGCCAAATGCAAGCGTAATAAGCCAGGATATATTGCTTTTGTGCGCAGGACACTGCTGCATATCCAAATTGCTTTCGTGAAATTTCTCGCATAGAAATGCGGCTTGTTCATCCACATCTGCCTTGACAAAAGCAAGAATTAATATCAATATAGCAGAGAATCCAATTAATAAATACCCGATAGTTTTTGAATAGTAAATCATCTTAACCTGTAAATAACAAGAAGTATTTAAATTTATCATTGAGGCAATAGAAAGTTATATATATTAACATTTTAAGTAATTGGATATGCCTAAACCTTTTAACATAGCATTTTTTGAGCTTGAGTCGTGGGAGAAAGAGTATTTATTGAAAAACTTAAAAAACTGTCAATTAAAATTTGTTGATGAGCATTTAAATGAAAATAATGTTAATCAAATAAAAGATGCTGATGCAATTGGTGTTTTTATTTATTCAATTGTCAATAAAAAAATTTTAGACAATCTGCCTAATCTAAAACTTATAACAACACTATCAACCGGTTTTGACCACATTGATTTAAAGGAATGCAAGAAACGAAAGATAACTGTTTGCAATGTGCCTCATTATGGAGAAAACACGGTTGCAGAGCATACATTTGCTTTAATTTTAAACTTGACTAGAAAAATACACAAGGCTTATGAGAGAACAGTGAGGGGAGATTTCTCCATAGAAGGTTTGCGTGGCATAGATTTGCAAGGTAAAACCATTGGCGTTATAGGTGCAGGAAGCATAGGGCAGCATGTTATAAGGATTGCAAAAGGGTTTGAGACGAAAGTTATTGCCTATGATAAGTTTAGAAATTTAAAATTGGCAAAAAGACTTGGATTTAAATATGTAACTTTTGACTACTTAGTGCAAAATTCCGACATAATAACTTTGCACGTTCCTTATAACAAATCTACACATCATCTTATTAATAAAAAAGAAATTTCAAAGATGAAAAAAGGAGTTATAATAATAAACACTGCAAGAGGAGGCATAATAGATACATCTGCTTTGCTTGAAGGCTTGCAGTCAGGCAAAATAGGCGGAGCAGGCTTGGACGTTTTAGAGGGTGAATGCTTCATAAAAGAGGAGAGGCAGATTCTATCAAAGCATTTCTTGAAAGAATGTGATTTAAAAACTGTCTTGCAGAATCATATTTTATTGAAACAAGACAATGTTATAATAACTCCTCACAACGCATTTAACAGCTGGGAAGCATTGCATAGAATTTTGGATACAACAATACTGAATATAGACTCGTTTTTGAAGGAAAAACCTATTAATATTGTTAAATAATTATTTTTTCTTGCTTAGTCTAAATAACATAATCAAACCAAGTATAAATAAGGGAAAGCTCAGCAACTGCCCCATTGTGAAATAATTAAAAATAAATCCAATCTGCTCATCCGGAGCTCTGAAAAATTCTATAAATGTTCTAAACAAGCCATATAGTGTTATAAAGCTCCAGGACATAAAGCCTTTCGGCAGCTTTTTGTCTTTAATAAACCATAACACAGCAAAAATTGTAAGATTCTTGATTGAAGCATAAATCTGGGAAGGATGCCTGCAGCCGCTTGGCAGATTTTCAATGAATTTATTTTTTGAGTAATCTATGCACCAGTCAACATTGGTTATTCTTCCATAAAGCTCTGCATTCATAAAATTTCCAATCCTTCCTAAAGCCAATGCCAAGGCAACAGGAACAACAACAATGTCTGCTAAATCATAAAAAGCAATTTTCTTTCTTCTGCAAAATATATAAGCTGATGTTATTGCGCCTAGCAAGCCGCCATGAAAGCTCAAGCCGCCATGCCACACTGCGATTATTTCAAAAGGATTTTGCAGATAAAATATTGGATTGTAAACTATAACATAAACAAGTCTTGCTCCTAAAACAACGCCGACAATAACATAAACTAAAAAATCTGCAACATCATCTTTTGTTATGCTTAATTCCTTTCTTTTTGCTAGGTAAGATATTAAAAAATAAGCAATCACAAATCCAAGAGCATAAAACAGCCCATAATACCTAATCTGAAAAGGTCCAAGCTCAATCAGCACAGGGTTTATGTTGTGGAAAAACATTTTATTTTGATTTTTATTGTTTAATTAATCAATATTTTGTCTCACTTATTTTCCCTTATTATATCATAGAATGAAATCCTGTTTATTAAAACTACCAGGTAAAACACCAAATCAAAAACAATAATGGATGCTTGCTTGAAATAAGCATATGTATTCAAATACAAACTATAATTTTTGGATGCAAGAAGCCTTATTAAATAGCCGCTTCCAAAAAATAAAAGCCACAACGCCAAAGCCAATAGAATCATAATCAAGATAGTTTCCCTGTAAATTTTCATTTTTGTGAATGCAATTCTAAAGCTTTTTTTGACTGCCTCTTTTATCGAGGCGCCTTGGTAAAATGAGGAGTGCGATATGTTGACTATCACATATAGAAACAATAAATATGGAATTGCTAAAAAAATGAAAACAAATGGCCTGTATTCAGGCTTAATGCTCGCTAATAAAAAATTAGCCAAAAACATTATTGCAAAAAATATTCCTGCGATTATAATATTTAATGAATAAAATTGCCCAAGCTTTTTGAATGAAATTTCTGTCTTTTCAAATAGGGATTTTATATAATCCAATATTATGTATTTAAAGAAGGAATATGCAAATAATATTGTCAAATAATAAATTAATGAAAAAATGATGAAGATAGATACAGATAATAATGTTTGAGGCACAACAAGGCTTTGAGCGAAAAATAAACTAATTCTGTATAAAGCATAAACTGAAAATAAAAATAATAAATCGAATAAAATCATCAATCCAACTTTATTAGGATTGGATTTAGCAAGCTTAAAGCTTTTTATGAAAAGTGATTCTCTGATGACAATAGTTTTTTTTGGAATGTTTTTTGTTTTCATTTAGAAAAATGAAGTAAGGTAGTATATAAAGGTTTTATTTTTTGTATTTTGTGACCTTGACAGTTTTGCCTTGTTTTAATTTTTTAATTAAAATTTCTTCACATTCATTCTCGAGTTTTTTAATCAAATCGTCCGGAATTTCAACTTTTAAGTCTTCTTTTAACTCTAATAAAAATTGATATAGGTTTAGGGGTATTACATCTCCAACTAATGTCATTTGACTAATGGATTCTTGAAATAAAATATCCCAATTTACATTTGTGTTTTTAATTATGCTAGCGGCATCTATCCTGTCGCCTGCCCTGTCGGTTGCGCATTTTAGTATTATTATGTCCTCCGGGGATGCAACATTAGCAATTAAATTGCCATACTCATAAATAAGTTGCGACCTGTCAACCATGCCATCGCTGAATCTTAGGTTTATTATTATCCTGTTAAATAAATCAAACCTGTTTTCTCCTCTCTGCAATAATATAGGCACATTTTTTTTATTTATGTAAAGTATCTTAGGATTTCTTTCAACATAACCGAGATTTTTCATGAATTTGAGGATGTATTGCCTATCATTCTCATTTGATAATACAATATCCACGTCTTTAGTTGCATCTTTTAATTTATAGTAAAGCATTGCAGAGCCGCCTATCACAAAGCATTTCAATTTTTTTTTAAGATTGGAGCCTATTAGATTAAAAATATCTTCTTGCTCTTTTAAATCCGTCATTCTTTATACCTCTCCAAATCAGCCCTATTAAATGGAATATAAACCTTCCATATTTTTTCTACATCTTTAAAATCTTTTGATTTAGCATGCTTTATAATAAACAGTTTTCTTGTTTTCATTTTTAATAAACTTTTTCTTGTTCTTTCATCCATTTTCCCTGTTTTCATGCAAATTCTTGCAATGTCATACAGCGCACCTAACTCTTTTGTTACATTGTATTTTTTTGCAAAATAATTAAGTTTTGCCCAGTCTTTGACAAATTTAAACAAGCCTAATGATGCAAGAGTAATTCTGAAATTTCTTTCTTTAATTGCCATCGGTATGGCTTCTTCAACACTTAGTTTTCTGTCCATCACTTTATGCTTAAATGGCTCAAAAAGCTTTACTTTTGAGTATTTGTTTATTATATCGTAAAGCCCCATTCTCTCTTTAGCTGTTAACCTTATTGGGCTTATCTTGTATAACCTTGGCTTTTTGCCTCCTCCACTGGTTTCAACAAAACCTTCTTTTCTTAATAAACTAATTATCTTAATTGCTGTGGATTTTCTTACATTGAGTTTTTTCCTTGCCATTTCCAAAGTATTCAACCCTTCAAGCTTTTTTGCAACTTCTATGCCTTTCATATATAGAGTAATCCATCAGAACTAATATTTAAAGTTTTCTATAATTTGCTGAAAATTTGAAGATTTAATTTGTTTGTATTACCAACAAAAAAGGCTTAATAGATATTCCTTGTTTCTATTGCCAACAAAGTTGGTATTACCAACCGAAAAGTATTTAAATCAGTTATTTGTTTCTATTACCAACATGGAAGAAGATTTAATTAAAAATATAAAAAGCTTTAAGGATTCCGCAGAAATAGTTTACCTTGCAGGAGATTATACATCTTCAACTATACTCTATTTTAAATGCTTGTTTGTTGTTCTAGATCTTATAATTCTTCAGAAAAGAGGCAAAACACCAAAAGATCACACAGAAAGATTTGATATTTTAAAAGATAATTTTCCTGAACTCTATTACTTCTTAGATAAATTTTACCCAATCTACAGGCAAACTTATTCTCTAACGATTGATAAGACAGCATGTGACGAGGTCAAGAAAAATGTTGAAAGAATTATTGAAGAATACAAAATTGATGTCTAAAGTCTATGGCATAATTAAGGAAAATGAAGATGAGCTTCTTGACGCAGTTCTATTTGGTTCTTTAATAAGAGGAAAGGAAAAGCCAAGAGATGTAGATTTGCTTATAATTTACAAAACAAAAATCAATTCTGAATTAAGTTATAAAATCCAGAAAGAATTTGAAATTCTTGGCGTTGAAGTTGATTTGATTTCAAAAAGCTACAGCGATTTGTTTAAACCCGCATTTATTGCTCGAGAATCATACCTTTCTGAGGGATTTAGCTTAATGCAAAAAAAATTTGTTGCTGATGGGCTAGGATACAAACCAATGGTATTGTTTAGATATGACATCCAAAATTTTAATAAATCACAAAGAATGCGCTTTTACTATAGCTTATACGGAAGAAATAGCGAGGGAATGCTCAAACAATTAAAATCTTACAAATTTTCTGAAAGGATTATTATTTCACCAGTTGAAGAATCTGAAAATGTTAAAGAGTATCTTAACAGCTGGAAAATTAAATATCTTGAAGTTCCGATTTTAATACCTGCGAGAATTGTTGAGTCTGATGTTTTTAAGGAGAAATGAGTTTTAGATTGGGTTTTGCAAGCTGTTATGTTAATTGTACAATGTTATTCATTAAAGTTAGCTTCAGAAGTTAATATGCCTTTCTTTAAATATGCTTTTGCCTCAATTCCTCAACTACTCTTTTAAGTTCTTCAATAATATTAATATTTGAGCTAAAAGGTTTCTTTGCTATGTCAGTTGATAAAAATCTTATTGCATTATCAAATTGCTTCGTTCTTATGTAAGTTACCACTCCGTCTAAAATAGCATACTGAGTATTATCCAAAATTTTATTTATTGTTCCAAAAACAAGTTTTCTTTCTACCTCATCAAACCTTTCGTTCCTAAAAGCTTCAAATAAATCGTTAAAGAATGCGGTTACATCTGGAGTAGGTTGAGATATTATTGTAGGAGGTACAGTTATTTCTGGACGGCCTTCTTCTGCTGTGCCTAAAGCTCTAACTCGATCTTCTTCTAATTTTAATAGTATTTTTGCTGCCTTAATGAACCCCTCTTTTTTTACTTTCATCTTAACAAATCTAACAATTGCTCTTACCCTTCTGTTGATCCTTTTTGATTTTTCATGTAAGGCAGGACTTATTCTTTCTAAAATCCTTTTTTCCTCAAATTCTTTAAGTTCCTCTGCTGCTTCTTCAGCCTCTACTGCAGCTTCTTCAACTTCTCTTCTACCTCTTATGGGAATTTTTTCTTTTATTCTTTTTAAACTATTACTTATTCTTTTTAGCAAAGTTCTTTCTCTTTTAACAGCGTCCATTAAATTGATTCTCATTCGTGATGGTAGAGGAACTGGCGCTGCAGGTGTTGGTGCTCTGAGCACTCTTGGTGTTGTTGTAGGCGTCTCTGGTGGTTGAATAGTTACTTTTACATAATTGTTAGAAACGTGAATTGGTCTATTATTTGTACCAAGCAACCATATTATAATGAAGTGGTCACCTACTGGAAGCTCTATTTCGTCTCTTATATTTACAGCTGTGGCGGTACTGGTTTTTAATATCCTAAATCTTGTTGTTCTGCTTGCTACGAGACGCCCTGCTAACAAGTCCCTAGCGCCTTCTTCTGCATTTATCCAAACCCATTGATAATTATATTGTCTTTGAGGTGATATTTCCAAATTACCCATTTGAGCTTCAAAGGTAACAACTTTTTGATCTTCACCTACATCTAAAGTAAGAACTGTGTTATTTTGAGGAGATGTTATTTGAATAGAAGGACGTACTGTAGGTACTTCTGGAGCAAGTGGTTGTGCGGGTCGACCTTCAGTTACAATTCTTTTTAACTCTTCCAATCTATTTATCTGCTCTTCAATTTTTTCTGATAATGCTACTATAATCTTATTTTCAGCAGCGACATAAACATCCAATTTTTTCTCATTATCCTTAACCGTTTCAAACTTTCCTCTGACAAGCTGTTCTATATTTTCTTCTTCCAATAAGTTAATTTGATCCTGCCTTAGAATATCTACACGCTTTTCAAAATCATAGCAAATTTTAATTAACCATACAATCCCAATTTCTTTTATTTTCTTAGTATTCCCTCTTTCTCTAATCAAATTATCTAAGAAAGCCAAATCATTACCCACATTTCCTCTTTGGCTTAGGAATTGCTGCCATTCTGTAAATTTATTTAGGAGATCCTTCTCTACATCTTTTAATTCTTTAAGTTCTGTTACAAATTGCATTTCAACGTCAAACAATCTTTTAAGAGGATCATTCTGGTCTGTAATGCTTCTTAGCCCTTCCCATAGATTTGCACGTTCTAACTCACCTAATTTACTAACAACTGCAATTTTTTGATCAGCAGCTTGAATTATCCGATTTTTATTATCTCTTGTGTCGTTTATTTTTGTTATTGAGTCTCTTTTCTGCCTTATTATTTCATCTATTTTTGCAATAATTTGTTCTACTGTTAATTCCTCTGGCCTCGTTGGCGGTCTTCCCCTTCTCCACCAATCCCATATTTTTTTGCCACCATAACCAAGACCACCCAAAGCAGGAAGCCCAAACAAAAATATCAAAACCCATGCCCACCATGGAAAGCCTTTTTCTTCAGGTGCTGGAGCAGTTGGCGTTGTAGTTGGTGTCAGCGTAGTCAAATCTGGCCCTGTAGGAGCTGTTGTTGGTGCTCCAAACAAATCACTTAAGTAACTAGGCACTCCAGGCGTTTCGGGAAATTGTATGCTGGCAAAACTCTTAGATAATGAACTGAAAAAGCCTTCTGTGTCAGGAGATAAGGTGCCAAATAAGCCTTGGATTAATCCAATAGTCAGCAATGTCAATAGCAAAGCCAAAATAAATCTCCAAAACTTATTCTTTATCCCTTTTAGCAGCCACCAATATAAAATAAATAATAATGTATACAAAATCCAAGCTATATAAGGCAGCAATATTGTAGCTGAAAATCCTCCTAACACAAGCAAAAACGCTGTCATCAAGCCAAGCAAAATTGCAATGACTTTCTCTGGCTTTTTTACTTCCTTAAAAGCATACCTTGTGCCCATCATGTAAATTGATATAAACAGCAATGCAAAGAAGAAAAAGTCTATAGCTGTTGCATATGGCTTATACTGCTCTTTTGCAAAGAAGTCATTAATTTGTATCAAGCCGCTTCTGAAAGCATCTGTGAAAGGCTTTGCGTAAGTTATAGTTGAGAACAGTAAGATAAACATGAATATCCAAATCATTACATTTCTCAACTTTTTAGCTTGTTTTTTCATACCTAAAACCTTGAAATGCAGTTTTTTATTATTTCAACAATTTTATCTTCGCCAAACAGCACAACGCCTTTTTTCAAAATTTGAAGCATTTGCGAGTCTTTTTTCCTCAACAAATCAATAATTTCATCTTCTGTTTTTGTGATGACTTCAATATTTGGAATAGAAATGTCAAAAACTGTAATATTGTCTGTTATCAGCAATAAACTCTTTTCATCAAGAATAGCAGCATTTGCCTGTTTAAATTGCTCAATGTTTAAGTCAATTTTTTCATCAGAATGCAGCAAAACAATTTCAGCAAGATGCTCAGCAATTTTATTTTCAAAATTGATTGAATAAAACAAGCCAGTTCCTAGTTTCTGGCCAACAACAATGCTTTGTTTTTCCAGTTTCTTAAGAATGTTAAAAACTCCAGCTGGGCTAAAGTTAAGCCTTTGAGCAATATTCCTTATAGTAAGCTTTTCACTGAAGTTTCTGACTAAGAAGTTCAATACGCTAAATTCGTTGTCCGATAAAGATAGCATTGTTTACTATTAATTAATATATGTCTATTATTTCCAGTTTAATTATCAGTATTTAAAGGTTTCTATTTTAGATTTAAGATTTAATATTTGATTTTTAAGAACTAATAAATAGAAATTATAGTTAAATATATGTTTATTTAGAATGAATGATTAGAATTTTTAAATTTTGTGGTTTTAATGTGTAAATCAAAACATTTAAATAGTAATGTCTATACCAAGTCTATACAATGAATACACAAAAATTAGCAATAAAAGAGCAACTTGTTAAAACAGTTGTAAAATCAGGCAATGGCGGAGCAGTCTGGGTTCCAAAAAACTGGCTTGGACAAGAAGTTATAGTTATACTTCCAGACAAGCCTAAATTGAATGTAAAAGAAAAAGTTATACATCTGCTTGAGCCTTATTTAAAAGATGTTATAGCTGTTTTTATTTATGGTTCATATGCAAGACATGAAGAAACAAAAGATTCTGATTTAGATGTTATGGTTGTCACAAAAGATAAAACAATCGCAATAGAAATTAAAGAACCCAATTTAGAAATAAGCGTTTTTCAATTAGACAAGTTAAAAATGGCAATTGAAAAATATCCGGTTATGTACTATCAAATTGTCCAGGAAGCAGTCCCATTAATTAACTTTTATGTTTTAAATGAATTAAAAAATATTAAAATTGACAATGAAAACTTTAAAAAATACATTAATGAAACAAAAGAGCATATAGAAAGCAATAAAGAGCTTATAGGGCTTGATAAATTAGACGACAAATATGTTAAATCTTATTCTGTATTATATTCAACAGTGTTGAGGTTAAGAGGATTGTTTATTATAAAATGCATATTAAACAAAGAGAAATTTTCAAATAAAGCATTTCAGGAATGGCTAATTCAAAATAGGATGACACATCAAGAATTTGAGCAATGCTATGCAACTTACAGGGCAGTTAAAAATGATAAAAGCACTCAAAATTTAAAGATTGAAATTTCTGTCGCGGAAAAATTATTAAATATTTTAATTCAGTGTGTAAATTCTATAGAAGCTGAGCTTTATGGTAAATAGAAAAAAGAGATTGCAAAAGGGCATTGAATCTATTGAAAAACAGATTAAAATACACGAAGAAAAACTCAAGAAAGCCGAGGAAGAAGATAATATAGAGCTTGCTTCATATTATAAAAAAGAGATAGAAGCAAAGAAAAAAGACAAGGATGAAAAGAAAAGATTGCTTAAGAAAGGCGGGTAACAATAATTATATATATCTTTATTTAGAATGAATGTTTGGAAATTTTGTACGCTATGGTGTAACTTTTCAGTTATTTATTCAACCAGATTGCTGCGGCTTAAACGGATCCTTTGTTAATGGTCTGCCCCATCTTCCTAGATTCGGACCAATATCGTAACCATGCGTTTGATCAGCAATTTTACTTAATAACTGCAAGACTCCTTCCTTGTTTCCTGAACCCCCCCAGTATTTAGTTTGGTCTATAACCCTGTGCAGCATGTAAAGGGCAGCACCTCTTGTAGTAAGCGTTGGTTCTTTTGATTGCACACTCTGATCTTGTCCCTCATAATAATACTTTCTTCCCCAGTGAATCGCCTTGCCTGTTGCATTTTTCAAATCAAAGGCTGGATTTAAATGAGTTGACTTTATAGTCTCGTGGACCACATCTGGGTCAGTGTTAGGTCTGAATTGCCCTGCTCCTAGTTTATTAAGTTTTACCCTGACTTTGGCGTGAGGGTTTTCTCTACTTCTGCTAAAATCAGGAGACAAAATCGTCCCGTCAGGAGTCAGAACATAATCTCTTACATTTCTTGGTTCTAATGGGTCAAGATTTTCCATTAGATACTCCATTATAGACATAGAGTCTTCATGGTATCGTGCATCTCTCATGTCATCTCTATAAGAGTCATAGTGAGCATAAACATACACGGCAATGTCAACTGGATGGCATTCTGTTATGAATCTGGGATCTACTTCTCTGACTTGCACGGCTGGTTCGTTTGTTAATCCATGGGCCACATCCCAGTTATGGAATATGTCTATCACAACCTTATTTTCTTCTAAAACTACATTTCTAAATCCTATTTTTCCATCTCCAATTTCAAGCGGCATTCCATTTTCATCTAATCCAGCCGCAAATTCTTTTCCCCTGCGAAAATTTGGATGAAAGTCAGCAAATCTTCTAACAACACCATTTACAATAATTTCTTTGTGCATGTCTATAATTTTATAAGTGTGAGTATAATGAACTTGATCAGGTGGCAGTCTTAAACCCATTATCTGCTTCTTTAGATCGTCCATCAAGGGGAACATGTTTGCCACGGTACCTCTTCCGCTCACTAAACTGTAATGGATCTTGCTTTCAAATGCTCTGGTTTTTTCTTCCACAGCCTTTATTGCTGCTTTATACCTTTCTCTAATTATCTCTAAATTTTTATTGATATTTTCTTGCTGTTCTCCAGTCTTACCTGCCCTTATTCTGTTACCATAGTCATCGATTATATTACTAATATCCCTACTTAAAAGTTCAATATACTGGTTTATACCTCTCTCCCCGAAAAAAGCTGCTTGGTAAGTAAGATTACCATGCCTAAATACTTGTTCTTTTGGCAAAATATAACGATATTCCAAAGGCTGTCCTCTTGGATTACTTTGGTCGCTAAGTTTTATCCAAGGTCTATCAGCTATATCCTTAAAGCCTGTGCCTGTGTTCAAGTAGCCCCCTTCCCTTTCTATTTCCTCTTTATCAGTAAAATATCCAATTCCCTGATTGTGTCTTACAAATTCATGTGTATCTACTCCTACTTGTACACTGAACTTTTCTTTGTCATTGAAATTATTTGCATAGTAATCAATCATTTGATCCATTTTTCCAGCAGCAGAATTTGGATCTGCCTTTTTATCTGGTCTTTCTTCTTTTGGAATGCCGTCCCATTTTAGCTCTGTATTAACCATCAGATCATTCAAATCCGCAATGGTGCCAAAATTGATTTCACGCTTTATTTCATCGTAGACATTTATGTCTGTCAATTCAAAACCAGGTTCAGGCTCGTCTTTAAACCCACTGAATCCCATTTTTCTTAGAATCCATTTTCTCCATTGAGTCACTGGTAATATATGCCTTATTCCTTTTCTCTGCTCTTTTGGTTGTTCATCAGCCATTTTTCACACCTTTTGATCTGGTTAGGGACAAAAATGCGCCTAACATCTCTCTTGTTTTATTCAAATCAACACCTTCAATATTCAATCTTACTGAACTTGCAAAGTTAACAAAACTAACATTTATCTGAACTAGCTCATTTATATCTTTGTCTATTTGCAGGATCGCACTATTTAAGTATTCAGATTTACGCTTTAGTTCCGCTTCGTGCCTTTTTAAACCATAAAATAAGTCACGCATTCTTGCCAAATCAAAATCAAGCATCAGCAAATTTGGGAATACATTTTTTCCAGTGCTTAAATTTTGGAATAAAAGCTTTTTGTGAATTCTAAATTCATTCAAAGTCTTAAGCTTAACCATGAATATGTAAGTGTCACGGTCTATCATTCCCTTTTCAAATATATCTCTAATAATTGGCTCTAATTTATTGTGCCTGTCGGAAATTTCTTTAAAAAATTGCCTGAACTGCCTTTTTCTTGCTTCCCATAGTCTATCAACAAATCTTTCGATATTTTTTATCGTATTTTCCAGAAAATCATCAATATATTTCGAGGATTCAGAAAGTATTTCTCCAATTTGGTTTTGTGCGGTTGTGAATATTTTATCTCGCCTTTTTCCAAATATATCTATCAAAAATTCCTGTGAGCTTCTAATAGCATACTCTTTTTTGCCAATTGCCCCTTCAACTATTCTAATCATTTGCCGAAGCATATCTCTTAACTTGAACGGCTGCTCACCAATTTCTCTGGCTTGCCGTCTAAGCATATTTACTAAATAAACATTCTTGTAGTTATTTACTAGGGTATCAGCATAACTATTAACATTATCTAAAAATAGTTTAGTGCTTTTGTTTTGGACCCAGACATCTCCAGAAATATCTTGCTCTAAGTCTTTAATGAGCGAGGCCAGAAATACTTTTTGCGCTTCTGCCTTGAATGTTAAGTGAGCAATAGCTCTTAAGTACCTAATAGGACGTGAATCATAAACTATTTTTTTCAGTTCAGTATCTTTAAATTTATCAATTCCAGCAAAATTGCTTGGAGTTATTGGTCTAAAGTAAGAACCCATACGCGTCAAATAAAATTCTATTTCACTGTGTGGCAGACGATCCCAATTCTTTAGATCATTTATTGCAATCTGCAATGCATCTGACTCTTCTAGTTTATTTTTTATTGAAAGTATTCTATTCCTAATTTGCACTTTTAGTTTTTCCTGGCTTAGTTGATCTATATTCTTCAAAACAACATTAATATTTATTCTGAATTCATCGATATTCCGCGTCATTTCTAAAACTTTTTCAAGAATTTCCAAATCCCTAATTATTTTGGCCAAATCTGCTTCTACCAGCCTATAGGCGTTCTTGTCAGACTGGATTTGGAAAATAATCTGCCTCAATGCAGGCATTAACCCGCTTATGTCCAGGACCTTGCCCTTCATCTGTTCTTTTTGCCGTCTTATAACTGAAATTAGCCTGTATTCTGATGCCAAAGCTTTCAATCTTTTATCGTTGTTGATTACGATGGAGAAATTAGTATTCATTAAGTCTGAAGTGTCGAGAATATCCAAAGAAGCTTCTAAATACTGCACGATTTTTTCATTAATAAGTTGTACTTCTTCCTCAGGATTTATTATTTCTTCAGCCACCTTGTTTCTCCTGGTATGTTTTGTCTATTATATCATAACCTTGCTTGAAATAATCATTTAGTATTTTTTTTGTTCTTTCTGGATCACCAGCAGTTGCAGTTGAATATTTGAAAATAAAGTTCCATAATCCTTTTAAAGATATTCCAGGATATGGATTGGCCGGATATTGCCTGATTTCGCTTCCATTTGGAGATTGATCAAAGTACTTTTTTCTGCCCCAATAATTGAGCGCGTGTGGTATTTTGAGAGCTTCTCTATCAAATGCAACTTCTCCCATTCCCAGTGGTCTATCGAATGGTGCAGTGCTGAATTTTTCATAGATTATATCAAAGTATCTTTGGTAATTGTCTACCCTTCTGCTTAAGGGATGAAACACACCACTAAGCATATCTCTGGTGGCATATTCCCAATCCTTTTCTGAAAATGTTAAAACATGTTCAAACCTTGCGTCGCCTTGTGCTGTTACATGTAGTTCACTGACATCAGATTTATATTTTTCATCCCTTAGATCTATATAACCAACTCTGAACCTTCTGATGTATGGAAGATTAATTCCCTCTACTTGTATTTTATTAATGTCAGTGATACTAAAACCATGTATATCCAGTTCCAAAAGTTCCTCACCATTCGGATCTTCTTTGTACTCATTCCGGAAAAGTCCAGGAATTTTTACAACTTTCTTAAAATCGATCGATCTTGTGATTGTGTGACCTACATCTTCTTGAGATGGCTGCTCAATTGCTTGATCGTAAGAATAGTGTTCTGCGAGTGCTCCAGGTTTCGCGAACAAATAACCTCTTTTATATCTTCCATACATGTTTAGCAAGTCCCAAAATGCTAGCTTATTTGCTCTTGTTATTAGCCAACCTTTATACCTTCCTATACCTGACAAATATCGGTTGTACCTAGTATCAATATGATTTTTCCACGCATTAGATATAATCTTTCCACCTTCTCCAGTTTGAATCCAATTTCCTGCTTGAGTTGTTGCGGACTCCGCTTTTTCAGGTTTTTGGGTTAGGTCTTGCTCCAAATCCTGCTTCAATTGATTCATTAATTGAACAAAAATAAAATAAAACCTTCCCCATCCAACGGAATTTCTTGGGTCCCCAAGCTTGTTCCATATGTCACCAGCAGGTCCGATTTCCGCGCCTTCAATATGGCCCTTGATGCCACCCAAAATTTCCTCTTCAGTAGGCTTCATAGTCCCCAATCTTCTTTCAGCTTCTTTAATCTCTTCCTTGATACCAGTAACGGCAGCACCCTTTCTCATCCAAACTTCGTGTCTCAACATCCAGTTTAACAAAGTGTAAATCTCCAGTCTCATATCTTTTATATCAAATGGCAACTCATCAGGAAAAACTTCATTTCT
>Ga0209541_10003589_pt1 | contig 28387 bp, 27 predicted proteins | sample RifCSPlowO2_01_FD_184027 | JGI IMG/M metagenome (GOLD analysis project Ga0209541, IMG submission 184027) | Groundwater microbial communities from Rifle, Colorado - Rifle CSP2_plank lowO2_0.1 (SPAdes) (version 2) | ecosystem: Environmental > Aquatic > Deep subsurface > Groundwater | place... | reverse complement strand
CCGCGCGTTAACCTCGAGCGAAGTCGAGAGGCTGTATAAAGGAAGTAAGGCTAGTGTAGTCAATAAAACCAAAACAAATCGTCTGACTAACGGTCTTGTCGGCTACTGGACATTTGATGGCAAGGATATTTACACTACCACCGCCATCGATCGTTCAGGTTCTGGTAATAACGGCACATTAACCAACGGTCCCGTACCCGCTCTCGGCAAAATCGGCCAAGCGTTAAGCTTTGATGGGAGTAATGATTATGTGGATGTCGGAACAATGAGCGGAATAGATGTTAGTACCGTGACTTATTCTGCATGGATTTATCCAATAAATACTACAAACGGCCATGTAATGTACACAGGGAATGGAGCAACCATACATACCAGACTTAGTAAAAAAGGCAATCCGCCACGTGTTGAATTTGATTATGTATGGTCTACGAGCATTTGCAAATCAGCTACAACTAATGGCACTGTGCCGGTTAATACGTGGACCCATGTTGTTGTCACGTATGATAGGTCTTTAGCTTGTTCCGCCTCCTACGGTCCCTCGATATATCTTAACGGTGTTCTTAAGAGCAGTGCCGACACGAGAACCGGCAGTGGCGGAGCATTAACAGGAACCAATCGTGTTACTATGGGCTCAAGTTTGGTGCCAGACGAATATTTCCCAGGCCGAATTGACGATGTCCGCATTTACAACCGTATTCTTACGGCTGATGAAGTTTATCAGCTGTATAATATGGGCCGATAGGGGAAGCCAACACGAGATGGTATGCGCAAGGCGAAACCTTGCTCTTGCGCAAGGTTTCGCCTTGCGCATTTTAAGGCTCACACGTCTAATGCGTCTGATTTGAAATCAAGCCAGGAGTCAATCATTTCTTGAAAGTTACTGATAGTTTCGAAGTAATTTGGAAATACCTCTAAATGAAGAATTGTTTTTTCTTTTCGATCTATCCCAATATATTCTTGAACTAGCAAGAACGGTTCTTGCGGAACTAGGACCGTCCTTGCGGAATAAGGAGTTTATTGATACGATATATTTATGTTACGTAAAAACCCGTTTATTACTGGCGAGTATTACCATATCTATAATCGCGGTATAGATAAACGAGTAATTTTTAAGTCTAATAGAGATTATGAACGGTTTATAGTTCTCCTATATATTGCAAATTCAAATGATTCTTTCCGTCTCGATGATATTTCAAATAGACAACACAAAGTATTTAATGAGATATTATTACTAGATAAAGGCGAGCCTCTTGTTTCGATAGGTGCGTGGTGTCTGATGACAAATCATTTTCATTTGTTGATAAGGCAGGAGGTTGACGGGGGAATTACTAAATTTATGAAAAAAGTGGGTACAGGATATTCAATGTTTTTTAATATTAAATACCAAAGGAAGGGTGCTCTTTTTGGCGGGTTGTTTAAGTCAAAACTAATCGGAAATGATGATAATTATATGCGACATCTTTTCGGATATATTCATATAAATCCTTTGGAGATAAAATTTCCTGAGTGGGAAGATAAAATAAACAAACCCTCAGTAGATATGAAGAAATTTCTTAAATCATATAAGTATTCTAGTTATCATGACTACGTTGGTGAAGATAGGGCAGAGAAAAGAATACTCAAACCGGAGAACTTTCCCGAGTATTTCATAGATAGTCGATCATTTGAAGATTTTATAGAAGATTATTTTACAGAGGCAAAGTAGAGAAGCTTACCTCATCTTCTCTTCCGCAAGTATTCCGCAAGGACGGTCCTTGCGGAACTTAGCTGTTTAAAAGAACATTTCGTAAGTTTCGTAAGAACGGTTCTTGCTAGGCTAGGATAATTTGACGATCTAGCCCCATAGATGCTAATTTATGCGTATGAAAGGTGTTAAATTTAATAGTAGTTGGTGTTTTGCGGTGGTAAATGGTAAGTTGGCGGAAATTCATTTCCAGAAATTAAGCATAAAAAATAGGGGGACAAACAAGCAAGACCTAGTTAAACAAATATGAAAAAAATACTTAAACTAGTTCTCATAATTGTGATTCTAGCTACTGTAGGTTTTGCCATTTTTAAATTTTATGAAAAAGAAGAGCAAAATGCGGAGAATACAGTGGTAGGTGATGTTGTACAGGGAGAGATAGAAAGAGTAGACGCAGACACCAACACCTTCGTCCACAAGGGCTACGGCTTTTCTCTGAATTTTCCTTCTAATATGACTGCTTCTAACTTTCGAGAAGGAGAGGGGGAAATGGTAAATTTCCAGAGCAGTGAGAACGGAGATTGGTTCCAAATCTACATCTCATCCTGGAATGAGGAAGAGGGGATTTCTGCCGAGAGGATTAGACAAGACATACCGGATATTGTAATCACAACCCCACAACAAGTTGTCATCGGTCCAGGACAGAGGGAGGGGGTCGGTCCAGTCGCACTTATATTTTTTAGTCAAGATTCTGGTCTAGGGGACACAAGGGAGATCTGGTTTGTTTACCCCGAGCAAGGTCGAGGGGTTGCTTCCTTTTTATATCAAATTACCACTTACAAGAGACTCGACTCTATGATCGGTGAAGTGCTCTCGACATTAGATTTTAATTGATTTATTTGGTATAGTTAGAACGGTATCGGATAGTTGCCCCCGCGTAGCTCTGTAGCGAAGTGGGGGAGGAAAGTCCGAACATTCAGTTCTCTGTGTATGCATATGCATGTAGAGAACAAGGGTAATGGGTAATTCCCATCGGGAGTAATCCTAGAGATGCGAACAGAAACGACCCGGTTAAGTCCGGCTGAAACGCGCAAAATTCTTACCTGAATGCAAGGCCGTGCCCCGCGAAGCTTTATGCGAAGTGGGGAGTGCCGCTAGATCCTAACGGCGACGTTGGGACAAGATAAATAACTATCGATTACAGAATTCGGCTTATAGATACCCAAAGCGCCCGCAAGGGCGCTTTGTTTTTCAACTTCTTTAAGATAAAATATAGGTATTAACAAGTTTAATCTATAGAGTATTCTCATGCTTCAAAACTACAAAACCAGTTTTCTCGTCGCTCTCGCCTTGATCTTCCTCCTGCCGTTATTCTTTATTCCCGCCGGAGTTCTCGGCTTGCCTGTGGCCAAGTCGGTGCTTGTGATTTTTGGTATAGTTGTGGCTACCTTAGTATTTTTATCGGAAATCTGGCGAGAAGGAAAATTAAACATCCCCTGGCATCCGTTTGCTCTTATCGCCGTTCTCCTGCCTCTAGTCTACCTTTTATCCGCACTCTTATCGACACCATCTTCACTCTCGCTTTTCGGCTACAATTTCGAGGCGGGAACTTTCGGCTTCGTGCTTCTCGGGTCTCTCCTCTTGGTTCTAGTCGGTCTGATCTTCACAGACGCTTCGAAAATGTTACGGGTCCTCGCGACTTTTTCCATTTCTATTTCAGTCGTAGCCGTATTTGTAGCTATCAAAGTTTTTTTCGGTGGAGAATTTTTAGTCTGGGGAAATTTCTTCGGCAATATGGGCAACCCCATTGGTGATTGGACTGACTTGGCGGTTTCCTTCGGGCTCTTGTCGGTACTTTCGATCTTGATGCTGGGAATGATTCCGATGAAAAAATCTTTGCGCTCTCTTCTCTATAGTGTCTTCGGGCTTTCAACGGTTCTCCTCGTTATTGTCAATTTCTCCATAGCGTTTATCCTGACTTTAGGAGCTTCTGTCCTTCTCTTCTTCTATTTCTCAAAGATGGAAAAACATTTCTTCAACACTGCGCCCACTTTGCCGCAAATGTCGGCGCACTTCTTTCTTAAACCAACTTTTTTGCCGATAGTCCTGGGTGTTATTTCTCTGGTTTTTCTCATTAATCCCACTGTCTCGAAAACGCAGGGGACACTTGGCAATGTAGTAGCCAAGACTTTCAAAGTGGAAAATATCAGTGTGCGTCCGTCCTTCTCTGCCACCTTAGGTATCTCAAAAGCAGTGCTCTCCCAAGAAGCACTTCTCGGCTCGGGCCCCAACACTTTCGGACGTGACTGGCTCATTTATAAACCGGCCGATGTCAACGTCACTCCTTTCTGGGCTGTGGCCTTTCCCTTCGGTATTGGATTTATACCAACGCAGATAGTTGCTACCGGCATTCTCGGCACAATTTCATGGCTGGCTTTTTTCGCTTTTCTCATTTTCCTAGGAGTGAGGGCTTTAAGTAATACTCCAGAATCGAGAGCCACACGCTTTGCTCTTGTCTCAGTTTTTCTCGCCACTCTCTTCTTGTGGGTTTCCAGCTTCCTCTACGCTCCATCGGAGACGATACTCATACTTGCCTTCATTTTCTCTGGACTCTTGATGGCCGTCAGCACGGAAACGGGGATTATTCCTTCTCGAATTATTAGTTTGAAAGAATCTCCACGGGCCCGCTTTGTCTCAACTTCGCTCCTAGTGTTAATTGCGCTCGGAGCCCTCTCTCTCGGCTGGGTAGGATTTGAGAAGACGGCTTCAGCTCTCCATTTCAAGAAAGCGATTGACCTTTCTAATACTGCCGGCACTTCTCTTGAGGAGATAGAAAGTCAGCTTGATAAGGCTCTAAAATTTGCCCCGGCAGACGTGCACTATGTTGCGCTTTCGCGCATTAACTTCGCCAAAGCCCAAACAGCGGCCAATAATACCACAGGTACTCCAAAGGAAAATCAGGCCATTTTCGAAGAAGCCTTAAGAGAAAGTATTGAAGCGGCCAGGTCTGCTGTCAGTGTTAATTCGGCAGGGTTTCAAAATTGGGTGTCGCTCGGCGTGATTTATAGCGCCCTAGTGCCGGCGCCGCTCTCTGTGGAAGGGGCGTATGAAAATGCCCAATTTGCTTACAACGAAGCGTTCAAGAAAAATCCAGCCAATCCGGAACTGCCGCTTTTGCTTGCGCGACTGGAACTTAGTAAGGGGGACGTGGAGGCAGGACGCTCCTTCATCAGGAACTCTATTGCTCTTAAAGAAGATTATGCTGATGCTTACCTGATGCTTGCTCAGTTGGAAATCCAGGAAGGAAATGTTGCCGAGGCCATCGCTTCCGCCGAGAAACTCGCGCTCTTAAGGCCCGATAATCCCGGTATTCACTTCGAACTTGGACTACTGAAATATTCTAATAAAGATTATACCGGCGCGGTTCCAGTGCTCTCTCAAGCTCTTACCTTGGCTCCGGATTATGCCAATGCCCAATATTATCTCGGTCTTTCTCTAGCTCGACTCGGGCGTTTAAATGAAGCTCTTCTGCAATTTAATGCTCTTTCTCTTACCAATCCTGACAATGGGGAAGTGCAGTCGATTATCAAAGAACTCGAAGCCGGAAAAAAATCGTTTCTTAACAGTGCGGCAAGATAGACGATGGTCAGGAAGCTTTTCGGTTTTCTCTATAAGGAGACAAACACTCTGAACCAGGCCGCTTTGCTTCTCGGTCTGTTCGCTCTCCTTTCTCAGATTCTGGCTTTTCTCCGCGATCGTCTTTTGGCGCACATCTTCGGCGCTTCAGCAGAGCTTGATATCTACTACGCCGCTTTCCGTATTCCAGACTTTCTCTTCGTCTTGGCGGCTTCCGTTGTCTCTTTGTCTGTTCTTATACCGTTTATTATTGAGAAGGAGGCCCTGGGCCGTGAGGATTTGAGGCATTTTGTTGACAACGTTTTCTCATTCTTCTTTGTCTTAATGATTGTTATCTCCGTCTCGACATTCTTTGTTCTGCCTTTCCTATCAAGCGCTATTTTCAAAGGCTTTTCTAATGAAGCTCTAGCCGAGGTCGTGTTTATTTCTAGAATTTTGCTTTTATCACCGATTATTCTAGGATTTTCTAACCTCTTAGGCTCTTTAACGCAAGCTTACAATCGCTTCACCGTTTATGCTCTCTCTCCGCTTTTATATAACACAGGCATTATAGTCGGCATTATTTTTCTCGCCGAGAAGTTTGGGGTCACAGGAGTGGCTATAGGCGTCCTGATCGGGGCTTGTCTCCACGCTCTGATTCAGGTGCCTTTTGTAGTGGCTTCTGGGCTTTTCCCCCGGCCCATCTTTAGCTTGGACTTTGGGTCGATATTAAAGGTCGTTAGAATTTCGTTTCCTCGTACTCTTACTTTGTCTATGAATCAACTTTCCATATTATTTCTTACTTCTTTAGCGTCTTTTATGGCCTCTGGTTCTATATCTATCTTCTCTCTTTCCTTCAACCTTCAAGCCGTGCCCATCTCTATTATCGGCGTTTCGTACTCTTTGGCGGCCTTTCCCACTTTGACGAGACGTTTCAGGGAGAATAATTTGAAAGCTTTTCTAGAGCAGATGACTAATACTGCTCGGCTTATCATTTTCTGGTCCTTGCCTCTCTCGGCACTTTTTATTGTTACTCGAGCTCAGATTGTGAGAGTGATTCTAGGGTCCGGTCTTTTTGACTGGGAAGCGACGCGCTTGACGGCCGCCAGTGTGGCCCTCTTCGCGCTTTCGTCCGTGTTTCAGAGTCTCCTCCTTTTGTTTATGAGAGGATTCTATTCAGCCGGATTTACTAAGAAGCCTTTTGTCATAAACATGGTCTCTACTGGTATTATCGTCGCCTCATCTTATCTCCTGATAAAAGTGTTCTATTTTTCAGAGAATTTCCGTTATTTTATAAGCACCTTTCTTAAGGTTGAAGATTTACCCGACTCGTCTGTTTTAATGTTGCCCCTCGGCTTTACTATAGGCACTATTATCAATTGTCTCTGGCACTGGTTTGCCTTTGAAAGAGAATTTAGAGGGTTTTCAGCCGGAGTTCTCAAGACTCTTTTGCAATCACTAGGAGCTTCGGCTGTCATAGGTTTGACCGCTTACACTGGATTAAATATTTTTGCCAAAGTATTTGACCTCACTACGCTGGTCGGTATTTTCTTGCAAGGATTCCTGTCTGGAGTGCTCGCGATTTTGGTCGGCATCGTTCTATTGGTGGTAGTTGGTAATAGGGAAGTGGGAGATATTTGGAAAGCTCTCTTGGGTAAGTTCTGGAAGGCGAAGGTCATTGCTACTGATCCTGAAATAGTCTAATGGAAAATATTAGAAATTTTTCAATTATTGCCCATATTGACCATGGTAAGTCTACTCTAGCAGACAGGATGCTCGAACTGACCGGTACTATAGAGAAGCGCGACATGCGTGAGCAAGTCCTTGATTCCATGGACCTTGAGCGGGAGAGAGGTATCACTATTAAGATGCAGCCTGTGCGGATGGTCTATGTTCCTCAAGGTCGGACCTTAAATACCAATTCCCAAGGTCCGACCTTTGTATTAAATTTGATAGATACTCCTGGCCATATTGATTTTTCTTACGAAGTGTCGCGGGCGCTCCGGGCAGTGGAGGGCTCTATTCTTCTGGTAGATGCGACCCAAGGTGTGCAGGCTCAAACATTGACTACCTTAGGTATGGCGCAATCGGCTGGCCTCAAAATTATTCCTGTGATATCGAAGATAGATTCTCCTCTGGCTCGTATCGAAGATGTTCGTGAGGAGATTACAAAACTTTTGAAAATAGATGGTACAGAAATCTTATTGGTTTCTGGTAGGACAGGGGAGGGGGTGAAAGAATTACTAGATGAGATTGTGAAGAGGATACCTGCGCCGTACCAAGGTCAGACCTTAGATACCCATTCCCAAGGTCTGACCTTTAGATCCATAGTTTTTGATTTTAAATACTCGAGTCACAAAGGGGTGATTGTCTTTGTACGCGTTTTTAGCGGATCTGTGAAGCAGGGTGACAAATTGAAGTTTAAGGTAGCAGGCAAAGAGTTCCAGTCTCTAGAAGTGGGTGTCTTGACTCCGGAGGAGAAGAAAGTGGCGAGTCTCTCAGCCGGTGAAATCGGATATATCGTTACAGGGATTAAAGAACCTGGGATAGCTTCAGTGGGCGACACTGTTGCTTCTAGTATTGACTCGTCTCCCGCCTTGGAGGGGTATGAGAAGCCTCATCCAGTCGTCTGGGCCTCTGTGTATCCGGAGAGTCAAAATGATTTCACACTTCTACGTCAAGCTCTCCTGAAGTTGCGCTTGTCAGATTCAGCCTTCTCTTTCGAAGAAGAATCCCGCCTGAATGCCGTAGGCGGGCAGGCTTCTGGAGTGCTTGGTCGTGGTTTCCGCTGTGGTTTTCTGGGCATGCTTCATCTTGAAATTATCACCGAGAGGTTGAGACGAGAATTTAGTTTACCTCTGGTGATCACTTTGCCGAGTATTACTTACAAAATAATTTATAAAAACGGCACCGAAGGTTATATTTATACGCCATCTTTTTTCCCCGAAGATCATCTCATTGATTCTGTCTGGGAACCGTGGGTCGAGGCAACCATCATCACTCCACCAGAGTTTATTAGCTCCATCATTCAACTCCTTTATGAATTTGAGGCAGAGCTAGGGGAGACAGAAAACTTCGGTGAAGCTCGCACTGCCATGACCTTTGAGATGCCTCTGAGGGAGCTCATGAGAGGTTTTTTTGATAGATTGAAAGGTGCCACATCTGGATTCGGTTCCATTTCTTACTCTGTCATTGGCGAGAGATTAGCAGATGTAACGCGCTTGGATATACTGGTCGCTCTCGAAGCGGTGCCCGCCTTCGCGAAGGTGATCTCTCGTAAGCAAGTTGAGGTAGAGTCGGAAATAGCCGTGGAGAAACTCGCCGCTGCTCTGCCAAGACAAATGTTTACTCTGAAGATTCAGGCAAAAGCTCTAGGTCGGATTGTCGCCTCACGTACTCTCTCCGGCATGAAGAAAGATGTTACTCAACATATGTATGGAGGAGATATTACTCGCAAGATGAAACTGCGCGAGAAACAGAAAAAGGGCAAGAAGAAAATGAAAGAGTGGGGGAGAGTAAATATTCCCCAAGACGTCTTCCTGAAGATGATTCGGAACGGCTAAAGAAGGTTATTGGAATATAGGTGCATAGAGCAAGATCATGCTTACGATTATAAGGATAGAGAGGGCCATCCAAATCATCTTAACTTTCTTTCTATGTCTCCGGTCGAATAGCATTACGAATATGATAGCATAAACGGGATGAAGGAACTTCAAAGAAAGCAGAAAATGAGACGGATTATGTATTCTATCCCTTTGCTCGTTATCCTTTTGATTTTCACTTTCTTCCTGGCTAGGGGAGCCGTGAGGGTGATGGTAAAAGAACGGGAAAGTTCAAAACGTGCCAGTGTTTTGAAAGAAAAGGCCGCCACTCTGGTCGTTCGAGAACAAGAACTTCAGGGAAATATTGTTCGCCTCCAGACCGAGGAAGGGGTGAAAAGTGAGATAAGAGAGAAATTTAGTGCCACGGAAGAGGGTGAGTATGTCGCTATTATTCTCGACGATCGTAAAGTGTCGACCTCGACCGATCCTTCTCTCTGGCCTTGGTATAAAAAGCTCTGGGTTGCTATAATGGGGGATAAATGAGAAAAGTAGAGATTTATTCAACCTCGAGTTGCCACTTCTGTCATTTGGCTAAAGAATTTTTCTCAACCAATAACATCTCTTTTACTGATTATAATGTCGGCACTGACACAACAAAAAGATCGGAAATGATTGAGAAAAGTGGGCAAATGGGTGTGCCAGTGATCATTATCGACGACCGGGATGTAGTTATCGGCTTCGACCGAAACGCTTTAACTAAACTACTCGATGTCAAGTGAAAAAAGGTGTCAGACACCTTTTCCCAATGAGATTTTAGCGTAAAACTTCGTTCAAAAGTTTCCCTTCAATCAGAATTATGTATTGCAGTCCAGCATACTCAGGGTCTCTTCCTTGTCCTTGGACTATTGGATATATTGTATTTGTTACGAACTTGAAAGTATCTTCAGACGCAGACTGACCATCAGCAATAGTAGCCTTGTTGAAATCCAGGGTTATAGTGACATTATTATTGTTTACAACTACTTTGGTCGAGAGTAGCTTACTTCCTTCTGGGATTGGTTGATAGCCAGATATAGCTTGGCCTGATAAGGCTTGATTAGCCGCAAGTTGTATTTGGGACTCTAAAACTGATTCTTGAGTCACTTGAGTAACAGGTGTGGGTTTTCTGATCAACATAAAATATCCTACTGCACCTACGAGTATGACAATTACTACTATCAAAACAATATTCGCAAAACCTTTCCGGTTCATATTTACTATTGTAACATAACTTTATTTATCTCTGGTGCCTAGGGCCGGTCTCGAACCGGCGACCCCTTCCTCTTCAGGGAAGTGCTCTGCCAACTGAGCTACCTAGGCGTGTTGAGAAGTTCCTTTATGCTATTAAAGTTATCAAGTGCTTGTCCCAAGTAAGGCTCTAGGTAGAGATAACCTATGACCAGAGGCACAACTATGATAGCGACTTTTATGAATCCCCAAAGAACAGCCAACCTAGCTGTCCTTTGCATTTTGCGCAAGATCTTATTGTTCTCCTCCGAAAGCTTTAATGTGCGCTCTAGAAGCACTTTTTCTTCAGGACTCATAGCAAGAAATTATATCAAAATATCGGTTTTTTTCAAATTTCGTGTTATATTCTGACTTACGCTCTCCTAGTTAAATGGATATAACAATTCCGTCCTAAGGAATAATTTCAGGTCCGATTCCTGAGGAGAGCATTAGTTATCCCTTGACTCTAAGTTTGGCTTGGCGGTTTTTGTCTAGTTTGGGTAAATGAAGAATGAGCATGCCGTGTTTTTCCACAGCCTCTGCGCCGTCCACGTCAATTTCTTCCGGTAGAGCCACAGTGCGCGCAAATGAACCCCAATACAATTCGCGATGGAAATATTCTTCATTCGATACGGTCCTATCTTCACTTCTTTTGCCACGGACAGTGACAGAATCTCTGGTAATAGTGACGTCTAAGTCTTCCGGCTTAACTCCGGCCACCATTGTCTTGATAATAATCTCCGATGGTGTGTGGTAGGTATCTACAGTGAGTTGAGCTTCTTCCTCGTCAGTTTCAAAAATATTGGTTTTAGTCGGCAGCTTTTTATCTAATCCTGCTTCTTGCTGTTCGGTGTCATCATTGAGCCTGACGGCACCTGTGAGTCTTTCAAAAAAAGATCTTTTGTTTTGCATAGTGCTTTAATTATATATCTTTCTGTTTGTCACGCAATCGTCTTTTTTTGGATTGTCTTTGTTTTCTCGAAGGCCAGAAGGAGGAGAACTGTGCCTATCCACACCAGCCCGAAAGCGAGCATGGCTCCGGAATTGCCCCAATGAACTATGGACAAGTTGAAGGCAGTATGGAAGGCGACAGCCACCATAAGAGCAGTGATAGTGAGTATGACGTGCGTTTTTATCGATTTGTAAAACGAAAATGCGAGAGAGAATCCGACAATGCCGCTTGAGACAACATGCAAAAGACTGGCTCCTATGAATCGCAGATTCCCAGTGATAACGCTGCCTATGATATCTTTACCAACCAGTGAGCCAAAGAGGAAAAGCGTGTTTTCCAGAGCTACGAATCCAAGGGCTGCCGTAATCATATAGATAATGGGGTCAATAGGTTCGTTATCCTCTACTGATTTCAATCCGCCTAAATAAGCGGCACCGAATTTAAATAATTCTTCCAAAACCACCCACAATAGAATAGTGACGACTGTCATGCCCGGGATAAGCGCGTCCACCATTTTCTGAAACGGTAAGACCAAAATTACTGCCAGCATGCCGAAAAAAAACGTTCTCAAAATAAGACCGCGCGGTTCTGGATGTTTATAATCTTCACGTAACCAGAAAGCGAGCCAGACTAGTGCCGGTAAAATACCACCTAAGAGCGCATATATTATTGTCTCGATGGCCATAGTTCTATCATGAGTAAGTTCTTTTTACCTAGCTCTCCCCAAATTTCTTCGGTTATAAAAGGCATAAAAGGGTGAAGGAGTTTGAGAGAGTTCTCTAATATATAATACAGGGTCTCATTGCGTTCAGGATTTTTCTTGCTCTCTTCGAGAATCTCATCAGCAAAGCGGTGCCAGATATAGGCGTATATCTTTTCCGCCGCGATATAGAAGCGATAATTTTCCATATCATTTGTGATGTCTGTTGCCAAAGTGCTGAATTCATCCGCAAGCTCTTGATCAAGTTTACCACTTCTTTCTTGCGAAAGTACAAACCGCGTGATATTCCAGAGTTTATTAGCAAAGTTTTTATAACCCTTAATTTTATCTTCAGACAGAGCCAGGGAAGTACCTGGGGTGTTTCCTATCACGACGGCTATTCGGAAAGCATCTGTTCCAAATTTCTCTGTAAGCAGCATTGGGTCTATAACGTTGCCCTTACTCTTGCTCATTTTCTGACCTTTGGCATCGAGCACAAGTCCGTGCAAGTACACTGTCTTAAAAGGAATTTCTCCCGTGATATACAGTCCAAGCATAATCATTCTAGCCACCCAGAAAAATATGATTTCTCCGGCTGTTTCCATTACATCAGTAGGGTAAAATGTCTTAAATTCGTTCGAATCTGGATAGCCCAGGGCAATAAATGGCCACTGGCCCGATGAAAACCACGTGTCAAATGTGTCCGGGTCTTTTACCCAGCCTTCTCCATCCGGTTTTTCCACACTAACTTTAATCTCTTCTCCACGAAACCAAGCCGGTATAGGGATGCCCCAGACTATCTGCCTAGAAATATTCCAGTCGATAATATTTTCAAGCCAGTGAACAGTAATTTTTTTATAATGATCCGGAATGTATAAGACCTCCTCGGCTTCTATTTTTTCCAAAGCCTTTTCTGCTAGAGGTTTCATTTTCACGAACCACTGGCTTCTTATCTGTGGTTCTATGGTAGTGCCGCACTTGTAACACGTTCGAACTGCGTGTTTATAATCTTCATCGATTTTTTCCACAAGACCTTTCTTTTGTAACTTTTCTATTATCAACGATCTAGCTTTTTTAATATGTAGACCAGCAAATTCTCCGGCGATTGGGAGAAGCTTCCCGTCCTCATCTATAATTTGTTCCTTATCTAATTTATGTCTTTCGGCAATCTCAAAATCCGCATTATCGTGCCACGGTGTGATAGTCATGACGCCAGTACCAAACTCCATATCAATAGCAGAATCTTTGACTATAGTCGCCTCAATGGGACCGTTTATCCACTCCAAATCTATTTTCTGACCATCTTTATATTGAGCGTATCTCCTATCATCCGGGTGCATGACTACATACTTATCTCCAAATTTAGTTTCCGGACGCGAAGTGGCTATAACGAATGGCCCATACTTCAAGTAGTAGAAGCTCTCAACACGTTCCTCGTCTTCTATTTCTAGATCTGAAAATGACGTCTTATGTTTCGGACACCAACTAACGATCCTATTCCCTCGATAGATTAGTCCATCATCAAATAGTTTTTTGAAAGTTTTGTAAACAGTATTTACAACATCTGGATCTAGAGTAAACTTCTCACGAGACCAGTCACATGACGCCCCCATTCTTCTTATTTGAGATTTGATATTTGAAGAATTGTCCAAAGTAAAATCTAGTATTTCCTTATATAAATCCTTCGGCTCCATTTCAAATCTAGTTCGACCTTCTTTTTCTAGCTTCTTCTCGTACACTGACTGAGTTTCAATCCCAGCATGATCTAGCCCAGGAAGCCACAAGGCTTTAAATCCACGCATTCTCTTATACCGAATCATGATGTCCTCAATAGTCATCACTAAACCATGACCAGCATGCAGAGAACCGTTAGCGTTAGTTGGGGGCATGATTATGGTAAAAGCTTCTTTCCTGTCCCCAGGCAGGTTATCGGGGTTAAAAAAGCCGCTCTTTTCCCAGAGTTTGTAGATCCTCTCCTCCGTTTCCTTCGGGCTGTAGGGCTTTAGGAACTTACCATTCATGTGTCTATCAATAATAACACGGTAATTAAAGGCCTTCTCGGTACTATAAAGGACAAAATTTACATCGAGTAGTTTAAAATCAAGCGTGTTTTAAAAGACACTTTAAACCACGTTCATTACTAGTGTCTTTTAAGACTAACTAGTTTCTAATAAAAGACAGTATTTTGATAAAGGACAAATAGTTAAAAAATGTTGCAAATAAAGCACTTTTTAAGGATTTGCTAATGATACAAAATCGTTGACATTCTTTAGAAGAAATGTAATTTATATGGCATGAGGAATATAGTCTATTTTCTATTCGTTGCCATATTTATGGCCACACCACTAGTGAGTTTGGCTGATTCAGATGTAGAGACCGCCCCTTGCATTGTAACTGATACTCTTGGTGATATTGATCATGAGACAATAGGTTCTAGTTCAGAGCCTACAGTTGCAGATATTATTGCTAGCGCTAGCCTTTCAGTTTCTGAACAAAAGGAGTATCAGCTCTGGTACACAGAAAAAGCGTCCACCACTGTGGAAATTAGGTTTCTGAATGGGCATACGGCTGCTGGTGATGTCTTTGGGTATTACAAAAAAGGGGATCCCGATTCCTTTATACCTTTATTTAAAAATGGTCAAGGAGCAAATGCTTTATATGATGCTGTCGTAGTAAATGCAAGTCCAGGTCAAACATATACAGTTGTTCTGCCGCAAGGAGATTACGGTTTTGCTATGCATGAGGAGTTTGATGCTATTGCAAACCTCAGAACATCAGAGAATAGTCTGAACGAAGATTCGGGTGACTACGTCTTGGTATATGATGTGTTAAATGCGGAGAGTTCCTACATACTTGCTTTTGAAGATCTCTCTCTATCAGTCGCAGACAAAGATTATAATGACATAGTTGTTGAGATTTCGGTCAAATCATGTGAAAATCCGGCGCCTAACTATCCTCCAGTAATCACACTCATTGGAGCAAACCCAGCCACAACTACAGTAGGTAGTGTTTATGTTGACCCAGGAGCCACTGCTTTAGACCAGGAGGATGGTGATCTGACAGAGGATATCGTAGTCACAGGCAGCGTTGACACTTCTACTACCAGCACCTCTACTCTTATTTACTCGGTAATTGACTCTGACGGTCTTTCAGCCTTAACCACAAGAATGGTCACTATTTTGGCCACTTCCACCGCTACGACCACTCCTCCCTCTGATCCTCCAAGTAGTCCGCCGCCAACGCCACCAAGTGGAGGTGGCGGGGGAGGTGGAGGAAGTAGCCGTCCTCCAAGCGGTAGTGGGGGTGTGGTACTTTCTGCTTCAGCGACTTCAGAATGTTTCTATTTAAGAGATTATATGAGGAGAGACTTCAATAACGATCCTGTGGAGGTATTGAAACTTCAAGCCTTCCTCATAAACTTCGAAGGCCATAGCAACTTGTCTCTTACAGGTGTCTTTGACCAAACTACCTTTGATGCTGTGTCAGCATTTCAGACAAAATATTTCAAAGACATTTTAGAACCATGGGGGCATACCGGTCCTACGGGATATGTCTACATTTTGACGCTCAAAAAGATCAACGAGATATATTGTCAGAAGATATTTCCTCTCAATCAGGCTCAAATAAACGAAATAGCAGCTTTTAAAGCCTCCCTTACTCAACCAATAGTAGAACAGGTTGGAGGGATAAGTACGTCCACTGTTCCAATAGAACTAGTACCAGATTGGAGTGCTTATAAAGGACAAAACATTAACTATCTAGCGTCAGTGCTGTCTAGCGAATCTGGACGCCTGTCAGACACGGTGAAGTATCTTATTGGGTTAATTCTAGTGTTAATTGTCCTTTATATTATTGGAATGATTTTTAATACTAAATATAATTCTATGCGAGCTTCGGTCAAGTCATGGTATTTAGTAATCACCGCTAGAGTGAAATCTGCAATGAAAGAACCCAAGAATACTAGTCCTATCCATAAAGATCCTCTCCCCACCATTATCTTGCCGCCCAGAGCGCCTATGCCAACTGTACCGAAATGGCCCCTGACCAACACTTCGACTGAGCCAAAGATTCACATCATTTCTTCCAAGAAACCAGCGAAAGATTCCCAGACGCCTCCAACGGAGCCTCTTGTTTAATAATTTCTGGTTGGCAACTCACTTTCACAAACGCGGCAAGGCCAATCATAATAGCGTTATCGGTACTAAGTAATTTAGTAGGTATTCGCAAACTAATCTCTGGAAACTCCCTTGTAAGTTTATGAAGTTCTTGAGCAAGGTATACATTTGCCGCGACACCACCAGCTACGATAAGAGTTTTTACCTTATTCTCTAGTTCAATGAGGGCCAATCGAGTTTTTTCTATAAGCACTTCCACAGCTGCTTCCTCAAATGCCCTGGCCATATCTTCTTTGAATTGATTATTTGTCTTTTTCTCTGCTTTGATTCTATAAAGTACTGCAGTTTTCAATCCGGAGTAGGAAAAATCAAGATTCTTCGAATGAAGCATAGGCCTTGGTAGTCTGATGGTATCTTCTCCAGATCTATTTCTAGATTTTTCGGCCAATCGAGAAATTTCTGGGCCACCGGGATAGGGAAGTCCTAGCATGCGCGCTACTTTGTCAAAAGCTTCTCCAACAGCATCGTCACGAGTTCTACCCATAATTTCGTAATTTCCAAAATCTTTTACATGCACAAGTTCAGTGTGGCCACCAGAAACAAGAAGAGCCAAAGCCGGCATTTTTAGCGCAGATTTAGGATTTAGGATTTCAGATTTAGGATTTGACTCCGTTCTGTAAAGAACGGAGTAGATGTGTCCCTCCATGTGGTCAATAGGTATAACCGGCTTATTCCACTTCTCCCCCAATCTTTCTGCAAAGGTGATACCTGTCCAGAGCGCTGGTTCAAGACCTGGGCCAGCTGTAACAGCGATCAAGTCTAAGTTGTCGGTCGTTAGTTGCCTGTCGTTAGTTACTGCTTCTTTAAGCGCTTGTTCTAAGAGAGGAGGGAGATTCTTTTCATGTTCTCTCTTGGCCAAGTTTGGGTAAACACCACCATATTTCTCGTGCAATTTGGCTTGGGATAACAGGGCGTTACCCAGAACTTTTATATCCGGCTTCTCAATTGGCCCGCTTATCTGGAGTACCGCCACCGCAGTCTCGTCGCAACTAGTTTCTATCGCTAGAATTCTCATGGGCGCAGGTACAGTTATCTTCAGCCTCACCGCATTTTAGGCATTGTGCTTGATACTTAGCTCCGAAACGACACTTCTGCCGGTGTAATGGATCAAACAGACTTGAAACGGCGCCACATTTCGGACACTTCCAACCCGGAGCATCTCCGCCACATTTGCCACATTTATTGCTAGAAATTTTGTTTATTAAATCCTTATGCATGGTCACTTAAATACTAACATAGGCGGTGAAATTATATCCTTTGCGATGTCTACGATTTTAATTCCAGTCGCTCTAAGTCTCGCTTCGTTCCGTCGGTTTTTGGAATAGTCGGAATGTTCATCTCTTTTGCGAGCAAAACCTCTTTCTCCATCCCGGCTGATATTCTATCGCCAAACAACCATAGTTCATCAACATATCGCCGATGAAAACATTCGTGATTTGCCTCCATGCCGAGTTCTCGATCTTCAATAACTTCGTCATTGAGATATTGAAGCGAGATTAGATAAGGAGCAACTGGAATTATATCTTTTGTATGCACCTCCGCGCATATTTTGAGAACCTTTTCTGCATTACTTTTTATGTCGCCTCCGATTGGATGTCCGATAAATACCGTTTTCTTTTTCATAAAGTTTTCATTAAAATTCTTTAGTATCTCCCTCAACCATCACCACAAACTCAATATTATTAGTTGGTAAGATTCTTAAAGGCAGATTGTGAGCAGAACCAAAGCGAGTGCCATCGTGAACTGGGAAAGCTATCTTGGGTTTAAGCATTAGAGCGTAGTCTATTGCTTCGCTAATTTTCATCCACGGACCTGATACGGGAAGAGCTAAAATTTCTACCGATCTTTCTGGATTAGTGAAAGCGTCTCCCGGATACCACAATCTGCCATCAATCAAGAAACCAAGGTTAGCCGATAGGGGAATAGAACTATGCATCTGTGCATGTTTTTCACCAATACCAACTACTATTACGTCACCCAAAGACACGCTGTCACCGTTTTTTACTAAGTTATGTTCGACGCCCTCTTTGTTTAGAAGCTCACTTACAGAACTGTTTGTATAAACTATAGCTTTTGGATTGTTTTTGAGAAGTGTTTGCAGAGATTCTAAGTGATAGTGGTCTTGGTGCTCATGTGTAAAGAGGATGTAATCTATGTCGGTAAGTTTCGAATGAGCTTCGACAGTATAGCTCCCCGGATCGGTTAATATTCTCTTGCCTTTTGTCTCAATTAACAAACAGCAGTGTCCTAGTTTGTTTATCTTCATGGGGCCATTATATCTTAAATTGTATGCTTCGCATTCAAATCTACATGATCACAAGTTACTAAGTATTTTGTTCGCACAAGTGCGCCAAAATACGTAAGTACTTGCCGACCCCGGCTCGGCTATCCCGCTTCTGCGGGATTATGCCTGCGCCTTCAAAAATTGACCGCGAGTAAAGCGGTTTGCTCGCTTTACTCAATTTTTGACCCTACCGGGAGTCGAACCCGGCTTCCGAGCTTGAAAAGCTCGTGTCCTAACCGATAGACGATAGGGCCTCTACACGAAGATTATATGATAATATCTTGCCCTTGTGTAGTCTATACCAATATTCTGCAGAATTAGGGTATAATGATTGTTATGGATAAAAAAAGATATAGAGAGCTCGAGATAGTATTAAAAGGGGCAGCTAGTCATAGGAGGATTCAGATTATAGATCTTCTTAGCAAACAGACCGAGCTATCAGTTTTCGACATTGCCGAACATGTTTCCATAGACTTTCGTACGGTATCTGAACATCTCCGCAAGCTTACTCTTGCTGGTATTGTTATGAAACGGAGTGATGGGACGTCGGTGCGGCATGCTCTAACCGAACGTGGTAAAGATATTCTTAAGTTCTGCAGAACATTGGAATAAAGATGTTTCAGTAGAAAGATTGGGCGAATGTTGATAATATAACCTTGTCTAGATTGGAAGGGTACCGAAGTGGTCATAACGGCGCCGATTCGAAATCGGATGGTCGGGTTATACCGACACGTGGGTTCGACTCCCACCCCTTCCGTACCAATTTTTTACCTATCTTTGATAAATTTAAATGTCCCCAACACTTGACTTAATTTATTCCAAATATCGTTTTCGTCCACTCCAATAACTGTGTCTGGAGGATAATTGCCAATGTCTCCAATTCCTACTGTTAAATTAATTTCGTAACAAACATTGTCTCTAAAAATTCGATATAGTCTGGTTTTGTAAGTGGTGCCAGCTCCCGCACTATCATATTGGAGAGTATAAAAAATATTACTGTTCAGAACCTCGTTTCTAATTTGTTTACCTGGAAAAATCATAGAATTGTTGAAGGTGTAATTTTTGCAGGCACTTTCGCCATTAAAATATAAATTAACGCTAAGGTTGGCTTGGCCGAAATTTGTTTTAGGATAAAGATTGCGTGGAATCGAAACAATTGTGCCGGCGGTTTGAGGGTTAAGCTGAAATTCTGCGGGATATCTTATTTCGTAATTGTACTGAGTATTATCATAAGTCTGCCAATTCCTTGTTTGGCTCTGATTATCCGGAATCGGGCTTTTTTGCGAAATTTGCCAATAAAAAACTCCTGCAATCGCGACTAATACCAAGACGCCAATTATAAACCATAGAAATTTGTGATTCATTGTCTTTTCTAGATTAACATAATTAATGACTTTAGGTGTGTATAACATTTCCTGCACAGATATTTTTTGGTAAAATACAGATATGAAAAATGTCATTTTTGCATTGGCTTGCTCGTCTCTTCTTATAAGTCCGTCAATTGCCATTGCCCAAAACCAATCTCCCTGTTCCGGTAGTGTAAGCATTACCGACACCTCACAGGCGCAACCTGGTGTTTTGATTGTTGTTTCTAACTCTGCTCAAGCATCTTTTAACATTAGTGGTCCGGCAAGATATAGCGGTAGCGGCTATTATTGGGTCAAGCAGGGAATTCCGTCCGGCACTTATACCGTTACTTGGAATGCTGTTGCCAGCTGTGGAGTTCCGTCTTCGGAAACAAAGAGCACTGGCCCAAATGGGTCAGTAGCATTTGCTGGGAATTATAAATATCTTGACACGCCTGTTAGTTACGGTACGACTACTATTAAAACTAATTTGAACACGCCGGCGGATGTCCAGTATCCTACTACTGAATCCAAACCGCAGACGTCAATAGCTCCGACGACTTCACCGTCGTCAAATACAGTAAAACCACAAGGATTTTTCGCGCGCCTTTGGAGATCGGTTCTTTCTATTTTATTTAAATAAACGAGCAAATAGCGAGTTTACCTTTTCTGCTTTAGGGATTTCATAAAAAGTGTTCCGCCGATGAGAATTACGATAGCGAAGAATACAGGAACGCCAAGTGAGATAAGGATCGACTTGCTATCTAAGTTTAGAATTGAACCAAAGAAAACCAGAATAGATGCCGCGATTACCGAGAGAGGCATAAGAATCGAGATAAATTTAAGATAGGGAAGTCGGGAAAGACCCGCGCCATAGGAAAGAAGTTCCGGCATTGCAAAGAGTGTCATACAGGCATGTAGGAACCCTCTTGCATCGCTTACATGGTCAACAATACGTGCCACCAATCCCTCTTCCTTGCCAGACAGAAATTTATTCATCACTTTTTGCCCGAATAATCTTGAAATGGAGAAAGATATAGTATAACCCAAGAAGTCTCCAACGACGATATAAAGTATCCCTGGCCAGAAACCGAATAAGAGTCCCACAAGAGGGTAAAGAGGGGACCCAGAGAGTGGGGCGATCACTATGGTAGAGGTTTTTAAAAAGATAAAAATAAGTGGGGCCCAAATTCCTGCAATCTTGATCCACTCCTGGATCTTCTCCATGTCGAAAAGGAAGGTTAGGCCAACAAGCACTAAAATAGTGATAGCAACTCCAATATAATTTACCTGTTCTGTCGGTTTCGGATTATCTGTATTTTGGTCCATTTTATTTTGCCTCGGTGCGCGGTGAAGGGATTGAACCCTCGGCCTACCCCACGTCAAGGGGTCGCTCTACCACTGAGCTAACCGCGCATTGGAATGCCTATTTTAACAGAATCTCACTTCGTGTGTAAGTGCAGGTAAATATCCTCAAGAGCTTTGACAGCATCACCGGCGGCGATGTTGTTCTGGTGATAGAGACCGTCTGTTGAATCCCCAGCGGCCCAAATGCCATCTACATCAGTTCTTTGAGTTTTTGGATCTACTGGTATCTGGCCGATCTTGTTTAAGGGAATTAATTCTTTTACAAAGCTGGTAGTAGGTAGCAAACCAATCTCGACGAATATACCTGTAACGGATAGTTCTTTTTCTACCCCACTTTCTTCGTAAATTAATGAAGTGACAAACTTGCTTCCTTTTACTTCTTTTGGTACAGCATTTTTAATGACTTTCATATTCTGATGCGCTAGCACCTTCTCTACTGTAACTGGGTCAGCCTTGAAGTTACTCCTATTAATCAAAGTGACGGATTTCGCATAAGCTAAGAGCTGGGCCGCTGTCTCAAAGGCGGCGTTACCGCCGCCGATCACGGCCACATCTTGATCGGCGAAAAGAGGACCGTCACATGAGGCGCAGTAAGTTATGCCTTTATTCTCAAATTCTTTGGCGCCGGGTATCTCAAGCTTTCGTCTGGTGCTACCTGTGGCTACAAGCACCGTTTTTGATGTATATGAATTGTTTTCAGTTTTTATCAAAAAGCCTTCGCCATCTTTACTCACCAGAGTCACCTTTTCTCCCGGTTTGATATCTACGTAATTATCGGCATACGAACGGAGATGGTCCTCGAGCATTTTGCCAAAATCTGGGCCGGGGATACTTTTCGTCCCTATCCAGTTTTCTATACCAGATGACTCGGTACTCTGTCCGCCGAAAGACTCAGTGATTAAGATTGTCTTCAGACGCTTACGCGCCGCATAAACGCCGGCGGCAACGCCGGCTGGGCCCCCGCCGATAATTATCAAATCAAACATCCAACTATTCTACTTCAATTTAGATCGTCTGAGAAATGCAGGAACTGCTGACCAATCGTCATCGTTGTCATCCACAGGAGGTTTCGGCGTCTGCTTGGTTTCAGGTTTACTTTCTGCCTTCTTTTCTTCTACTTGTTTAGGAGTCTCTTTGGGTGTCTGGGAAAGAGCATTAAAAATTCTACCCTTACCGCGCTCTTCGTCGGCGCCAAAAGTATTTTGGAAGAGGGAACTGGCTTTCCTAGGATAATTGTCTGGGAAGTTTGAAGCGATGACTGTAATCTTGAGCTCTCCCTTCTTCAGTTTATCGTCTCGCACCGTACCGAAAATGATCTTGGCGTTAGGATCGACCGATTCGGTAATAATCTTGGCGGCATCTTGGATTTCAAACATAGTGAGGTCGTCTCCTCCGGCGATAGAGAAAAGTACACCTTTGGCACCGTTAATTGATATTTCAAGGAGAGGAGATGAGATGGCAGCTCTAGCGGCGTCCTCGGCACGATTGTCTCCGGAGGCAGAGCCGATGCCCATGAGAGCGGCTCCGGCATTTTCCATCACCGAACGAATATCAGCGAAGTCGATATTGATGATACCGGGGGTAGTGATGAGATCTGAAATGCCTTCGACTGCTTCTCTCAAGATATTGTCGCAAATGGCAAAAGCATTTTTGGCAGTGACGTCCTTCTGGACAGTCTGTAGTAAGCGATCGTTTGGGATAATAATTAGAGCATCAACAGCTTGTTTGAGATCCTCGACAGCTTGTTCGGCTATCTTCATGCGTTGTGAGCCTTCGAATGAAAAGGGTTTGGTGACCACAGCTACAGTTAAACATCCGTTCTCTTTGGCTGTCCGTGCTACCACTGGAGCGGCGCCGGAACCAGTGCCCCCTCCCAAACCAGAAGCGATGAAGACCATGTCCGCGCCCTTGATAGCTTCCTGAACCTCTTCTTTGGTTTCTTCGACAGCTCGCTTGCCGAGTTCCGGGTTCATGCCCGTGCCGAGGCCTCGAGTCAAGTTCTTGCCTATATGGATTCTCTTCTTGGCCAGTGACTGGTGGAGATCTTGGGCGTCTGTATTAACCGCGATAAAGTCCACTCCCTTAACCTTACAATTAATCATATGGTTAATGGTGTTTTTACCAGAACCGCCTATTCCGATGACCTTGATTCTAGCGAAAGATTCTACCTCCGGTTTGATTTGTGGCATATTCTTTAATTAATTTTAGATGGGCATATCTTACCAGAGGGAATTTAAAAGGAAAGCAGTTGACAATAATCAAAAAGTGTTATGGCAAAAATTGAGAAATCCAGCGAGAAATCAGTCTCCTCCAGTGCTTACTCCTTTCCGCCAAAGGCTTGCCGTTTCTAATGCCGATAGAGTTTTTTTCGTTGTCTGCGTTAAAGCCTACCAGAGCCAGTCCGCAAGCCACCGCCCAACTGCGATCTCTCACTTTCCCTTCGGTACTCGAACCAAAATAAACTTCTGCTAACTGCGATGGAAGTTTGAGCGAATTTTCTGAAATACTTTTTATACCCGTGATGTTGGCACTGCCGCCGGAAATAATGGCGCCTGCCGGCAGGAGCGCGTCGCGCCCGATTGATTTAAGATGTGTCTCGATAAGACCAAAACAATAGCGAAGCCTTTTCGATACTATTTCTTCAAGCTTTTTCTTTGCGGGGTGGGTTCCTCTGTCTAAATCGATCTTGATATTCTCAGCATTTTCAAGGGAGACCTTTAATCCTAGAGCTATGTCGTTGGTTAAGTCGTTACCGCCGATCGGAAAAACTTCGAGTGAGATAAGATTACTGTTCTCGAAGACAACAACAGAGAGAGTTTCCGCGCCCATGTCGACTAAGAGACACCCAACCCGTTTTTGCTTTTTAGAAAGGGTGACGAAACTCAAAGCGACCGAAGCCGCTACTACATCAACCACTTCTACACCCGCCTCTTCCACCGTATTTATCAAGTCCGAAAGATGATGTTCCAGGCAAGTGATGAATAATGCCTTGACCTCAAGTCTCTCCGCCTTCAGGCCGACGGCCTGACCCCACACCACCTTGCCGTCTATTTTGTACTCAATAGGAACGGTATTGATGATCCTTTTATTCATAATTGTGGCGGGTGATATGCCTGATTCAGCTGCTTCAAGTGCTGTTGCCATGTCTCTATTGGTGATCTCAAGGTCCGCCTTGGAGATGACCACGGAACCATTTGATACCACAGAGCCGAGGCCTATGCCTCCGAATGATACATAAGCGCGTTTTATTTTAATACCAGCCACTTTCTCGGCCCGGGAGACAGCCAGTCTTACACTCTTAGTTGCCTCGGTTTGGTCCGCTACGTATCCTCGGTACACACCTCGAGATTCGCTGGTCCCGGTGCCTATGATCTTTGGTGTAATGCGCCCGTTTTGAATTATCCCTTCAGCAACAATAACCCTGGTTTCAGAGGTTCCGATGTCGATGCCCACTACGATCTGACGCGCCATATAATAATTTTTTTTCTGCTTGTTCCATTGTATCTCCATGCTTCATTCCTTTCAAATGCAATAAACCGTGGACAAAGAGATAATTCACGCCAAAAGGCTTCGCGCGTGAAGGGTTTATGAAAATCTCTCCACTTGTCTTTGAAATTGTGAAAGCCAAAACATTAGTCGGCTTATCAACTCCGCGATAAATGCGGTTGAGGCGTCTCATAAGCGGATTTGCGGCGAAGACAAGCGAGAGTTCGTATCTTCTCCCCAAAACTTGGTTCTTTATCTTCTTGAAATTTTTATCGTCGACCTCGACGGGGGAATTTACTGGTCTCATTTATTTTACCGAGCTTGACGAGTTCGGCGGTAACCTCCTTCTTTTTAATATGAACGATGGTCTTGTTTCTCCTGGTGTTTCTGGACGGCACGCGTTGGCTGTAACGTTTGGAACGAACACGCGGTAGTACTCCTGCCGCCTGGACACGTTTAGTAAAGCGTCGGAGGACGCTTAAATTATTTTCATTGGCACCTTTAACAACCTCAATGTTGACCATAGTCTGCATCCCGTTAGAAACAGGTCGCGGTCAGCGAATTCTGCTTAATTATACTATTGATAAATGTTTGACCAGTTTTCATATTTGCTTATGGCTCTGTATTGAAACCGTGACCGCGGTTTCTAACGGGATGCATTGCGAGAGCAACTTTAACACAGGATAGAAGGTGAGGCAATGGTGATTAAAGTGCGATATGTTGGAGGAAGTGGGGAAGGTCGGTCATGCTCACAGTTTCTTGGGCGCGGGTGGAAACGTTTCTAATAGTGGCGGTGTTGTCTAGGGCTTCTTTCTGTCCGATGATGATGAGGTGGGAAACACGCAGATTTTCAGCATTGGAAAGTTGGGTAGTAATTTTATCTTTGCCAATAAAATGATGCACAGGTATGCGATGAGTACGCAGAGTCTCCAAAAGGGATAGAGTTTTAATCTTCGCTTCCCGACCCAACTGAATTAAATAAAATTTCGGTTTAGGTAGTTCTTTATAAGTTTTCTCTTTGTATCCTTCCTTGCGTACTGGGGAAATGCTGACTCCTATCATGGGGATCTCTTTTCTTAGTCCAAGAAATCTAGAAAGTCTCGAGTAATGGTAGCCGACAGCCACAGTATCATCGTGGCCTTCGCCAATATTTTTTATAGCAAAGATAGTGTGGGAAGTATGATTCTTCTCCCCCACAAGTTCGGGTGCCAGGCGGAATTCTATACCCAAGGCCTCGATATATTCCAAAACTTCTTTGAAGTAAATTCTACTCTGAGCAGAAAGGAAAGTAATGGAGGAAGGGGCCGCCTCGCGCAAGCGCACAGTCTCCGGCTCCTCTAGTCGGAAAAGGTTGAAGACATCTTTTTTAATACTTTGCTTCGACTCATCTTTTAAATTCACGCCAAATTTGCGCATAAAGCTGGAAAGTTCTCGCTCATAGGCGTTTATAGACTCCTTGTCGCCAATGCAATTTATATCTACTCGCAAGTTTTTGCACCCTTCTTCAGAGAGAATGGAGAGTGCCGCTCGAATGAGAGTCGCTTCAGCGATACCAGAGGATGAACCGATAAAATGGAGAGCATGACTACCAAATTTCTTTCTTGAGACCGGCTTTTTATAAATTACGGCAAGAGGGTGTGGCAGGGAAGAGAGATTTTGTTCCAGATACATGCGGATGAAAGCCGTTTTCTCCACGGCGTCATAGTCCGGATAATTCCCACAGTCTTCGGAAACCTCCATGTCTTTCCTCGTTATCTTGGGTGCTGAAATGGGAGAGAAGCCGAAATAAGTCGCGATAACGATAGCTCTATCAAACTCATTTAGTTGTCTATCTAATTGTACGCCCTGTTTTAACATTATTTTATTTCCGAATGATCACCGGGAAAAAGTGCTGGTGGTAAGAAACGGATAATAGGTCGGCCGACAATATTTTCTTCTGATACAGGGCCCCATAGGCGCGAGTCGGCACTGGCCGAACGGTTATCTCCCATGACGAAGTATTCGTCAGGACCGAGAACGTATCTGGCCGTCTCATTTTCTTTTGCAAATTTTACATACGGTTCGTCGAGTAATAAACCATTCGGATTCTCTTTATTTATGATAGTAACTTGACCACCCGAAATTGAAACAGTTTCTTCCGGTAGGCCAATGACGCGCTTAACGAAAGATTTCTTAGGGTCTCTAGGGTACTTAAAAATAAGCACGGAACCGCGTTCCGGTGTTTTGAATTGGTAGCTAATCTCATCAACGATCAGATAGTCTCCTGTCTCAAAAGTCGGATCCATCGAGGCACCATCCACTATGAAGGGCTGAGCGATGAAAAGGCGAAACGGTACTACTATAAGTAGAGAGAGGAAAACGAGTTTAATTAGTTCTCTCATAATTTGCTAAGATTGCTTGCAATGAGTCTATGGAATTGTATTATCTAACTTGATTTGACACAATAGCGATATGTATATCATCGTAGGTTTAGGTAATCCCGGAGAAGAGTATGCACGCACTCGACACAATACGGGGCGGATGGCAGCGGATTTTCTGAAAAATAAAGTCTCGGGCATCAAAATTGTTACTCCTGATGCTTATATGAACGAGTCCGGCAGGGCCGTGGCTAAGGCTATGGTGGGTAAAAAGGCTAAAAATTTGATTGTAATATATGACGATCTCTATTTACCTCTTGGTACGCTGAAAATCTCTTATAATCGCAGTTCAGGAGGGCACAAAGGTCTTGAATCGATTATTCGTGCTCTGAAAACGAAAGAATTTATCAGAATTAGGATTGGTATTGGGAAAGCGAAGGATGTGGAGAAACACATTTTAAGCGACTTCAAAAAACCCGAACTAGAAACCTTGAAAAAAGTTTTCAAAAAAGCAACCGAAGCGGTCCAGACAATGGTTGCAGAAGGTCTTACCATCGCAATGACGAAGTTTAATGCCTAATTCCTATTTATTATCTACAAACGAGAGGGCCATTTTTTGTTCCTTGGGATCGAAGAGGGTGATTTTGAAAGTGTAGACTTTGCCCATCTCGAGTTTCTCTCGTAGTTTCTCCTCGGAACCGAATTCGGAGACATGAACAAGGCCGGCCACCCCTTCTTCGATAGAAGCAAGAGCGCCATGTTTGTTGAATTTGATGATAATACCTTTGACTACGGCGTCTTTCTTGTATTTCTTTTCCGCTTCCCTCCAAGGGTTCTCCTTCAGCGCTTTGATAGAAAGGGAAATCTTGTCATCTTTGATCTCTATCACTTTCACTTTCACCTTCTCTCCGATCTTGAACATCGCCTTAGGATTCTCGACGAGGCCCCAATCAATTTCTGAAATGTGGACGAGTCCTTCCAATCCTTCTTCTAGTTTGATAAAGACTCCGAAATCCACTAGACCTGTCACTTCACCCACAAGTTCATCCCCGAGAGCGTAGTGGGCGACAATGTTTTCTTTATCTTTGGTTTCCGGACTCTTCTCCGAGAAAATGAGCTTGCCTTCCTTGGGACTGACACCGATGATAGTGACAGAAAGTTTTTCACCGACAAGTTTTTTCAGTTCATCAAGAATCTTATCCTTATCTCCGTCCGATATACGCGGATAGTGTTCTGGTTTGAGTTGAGAAGCAGGTAAGAATCCTGAAAGTCCTTGCCAATTGATGATCAATCCACCCTTGTTGGCATCGGTGATAGGCAATTCGAAAACGCGTTTCTCGCGAATGGCCTCCTCCGCTTCGTTCCAGATGAGCGCCTGGCGAGCTTCTTTGAGGGAAACCTCGAAATAGCCGTCCTTGCCTCCGAGTCCGACCACTTTGCCAGCGACGATATCGCCGACGTTAATCTTTTTTATAATATCTCGGGCATTCTGAAACTCGCGGCCGAATATGATACCAGTACCGAATGGCGGCAGGTCAATGTAAATGGCACCCTTGTCAATAGAAATAACCGGCCCCTCAATGAGGTCGTCTAGTGATGGGGGATTGGGAAT
>Ga0209541_10003587_pt1 | contig 28406 bp, 30 predicted proteins | sample RifCSPlowO2_01_FD_184027 | JGI IMG/M metagenome (GOLD analysis project Ga0209541, IMG submission 184027) | Groundwater microbial communities from Rifle, Colorado - Rifle CSP2_plank lowO2_0.1 (SPAdes) (version 2) | ecosystem: Environmental > Aquatic > Deep subsurface > Groundwater | place... | reverse complement strand
ACACAAAGACATTTAAGCTTTACTTAACGATTTTAATATTTGTAATAATTTTGGAAAATTAGCACTAACTGAGTATTTTTCTTCAACTGTTCTTCTGCCTTCTTTTCCAATTCTAGTTCTTAGTTCTTTATCATTAATTAATAATTCAATCTTTTTAATCCAATCTTCTTGTGTTTCAGCCAGAAATCCATTAAATCCATCTTTTATAATCTCTTTATTAACTCCTATAGGAGATGCTACAACAGGCACACCACAACTCATGTATTGAATAGCTTTAAAACCGCATTTGCCACGAGCCCATAAATCATTTGGCAGAGGATATATCCCTATATTTATTTTCTGAAAATCAATAACTTCATTTTTTAAAGACCATTCTATGTTTTCTACATTAACACCTGGAATGCTAATATTTCTTCCAGAGCCAACTATTCTAAATTTTATATTATATTTGCTTGATAAATATTTTATTGCTTGTTCAACTTCATTTATATACTCACTTGTTGAAAAACTACCAACCCAACCAATAGTAGTTATATTTTCTCTAGATATTTTTAATGTAAATTTATCTGTATCTATTGGAGTTGGCAGAAGACTAACATTATTATTTATTGGTTTAACAAAGTCACATAAATAATTATTTCCAACTATAATATGATCAGCTAGTTTAATTAAACTTATTGTTCTATCTTTCGGAGTTATTCTTAAAGCAAATCTTGATTTTTTAGCATATGGCAAGAATATTGCATCATCAAAATCAAGAATTATTTTTTTACCAATTAATTTAAAAATACGCTCAATAATATTTGGTCCAAATGGAAATGCTTCTCTATGAATAAAAACAATATCATAATTAAAACATCTAAATACGTCAATAATACGATTAATAGAACTTAAAAGTAAATAAAAAGAAATCAATAACTTGTTCTTTTTATAAATTACATTTTGTAATTTTGATGAAATAAATGGCCTAACCTTTGTTTTAATATCATTTATTTCTAGTAGATGAAGATATTGATATATCCTGTATCTTGAACTTGCCCCCTCTATCGGATATGGTGTTATAAAAAGTACTTTCATCTTTTTTCTTTAATCAAAATATCTTAATTCCTTTTGCAATAAAGATAATTGCAATAGACGTAAATTGAATCTTGTGCCTTACAAGATTACCAACATTAACCTCAATCAGTGCATAAAATATGGCAACTAAAAACATAAAAATCAAGATACAATATAAAAGCCTATCTTTTGTTTTTAGTGCACTATAAATGCCATATATCATAAATGGAAACAATAAATAAAATATTAAAGAGTCTATAAAATATAACATCATCATTGTACTGTTAACATTCCAAGGAAATGGAGCAAATAGAAAATAAATTATTCCCATGGGAAGATATAATAATAAATCAATAAAATTATTTGTTTTATAATAATCTAAAAATCTTGATGTACCTCCTTCTTCAGCCACGAAATTTCTTTCATGTATAATAGAATCAATCATGTATTTTGGAGAATAATTATCAATAATATTGTAATTTAATAATAGAACTACAAATACTAACAATAATATTATAATAACTGAATAAGATCTTTTTATTTTTATCAAGAATAAAAAAATAACTATTAATACTAATAAAATGCCAATATGTTCTCTCATAACATAATAAATATATGAAAAGAATAAAGATATAATAACAAAAACAAAATTATTTGTTTTATAAAACTTAATTATAAATAATAAAGACAACAATAACATCATAATAATCATAGATTCTCTAAGAAAGAATAATGACCAAATATTAATTGAAGGCAGTAATAAAAACATAAATAATGATATTATAGCAATTCTTTTCTCAAATAACAATTCTGTGATTTTATAGACTAAAAATGCACTGATGATATGAAATACTAGATTTAATAGCTTGCCAAATATAATATTATTTCCAAAGAAATAATAAACAAAACCCGACAAGTAAACAAAAGGCGCAATAGAATCATCTATAAAACTTAGATCCATATGTGGTTGGTTTTTTAAATAATTTGATATCTCTATAGACCAATAATTATAATTAAATAATTCATCCGCAGTGTTAAAGTAACTAGTTGATATTATTATGTACGCTATTTTAAACATGACAATAAAGAAAATGAAACTAATAATCGATTTATCACTAAGTTTTTCAAATAATATACTAAATAAATTACAAAAATATGAATTCTTAATTAAATCTCTAAATCCGTGTTTCATTTTTAACATTAATTATTCTCGTTAAATGATTCTTATTATTAATCTCAATTGAAAATTCTTTATTTTCTTTAAATGGAAACCACTCAAATATATACATTCCTTTGTAGTAGTTCACACTCATATTAGCCTCAACTATAACTTTATTCTCAGAGATGTTTTTAACATCATTAATAAAAAATAATAATCTATCTCCTAATGAATAATTATTCATGGTTTTTAAGATATTTATATCTTCATCTGTTAAATTAAGTATTTCTATATCTGCAATCCTGAATGTTGAGCATGTATTAAAATCCTGTTTTGATTTTTCATCAACCAGATTATTTGGCTTTTTTAGAAGAATAATTATTGATAATATGAATAATAAAAACAAAGATACCATAAACCAATCAAATAGATTAAATCTTTTAATAATTATTTTAAACATTTTTATTAACCATAAGATCATACAAATCATCATGTTCTTGAATCATCTTTTGCATTGGAAAATCTAAAAATCTTTTTTTACTATTATTTGATATTTCATTAAGCCAGTCTTTATTTCTTAATAAATTCACTATTGCCCAGCCTAATTCAACATAATTCTTTTTTGTAATTATTAATCCACTGTCTTTTAATATCTCAGGAATTGAGCTAACTCTTGTCGCAATAACTGGTTTTCCCTGATTCATTGCCTCTAAAAACACCAAACCAAGACCCTCCCATAATGATGATAAAACAAAAATGTCAGATATTGCCAAAAAATTATTGGCATCCTTTCTGAAGCCCAAAAATAAGACATTATTATCTATTTCTAATTCTTTTGCAAATGATTTTAGTTTATCTTCCAAAGGACCCTTGCCTATAATTAATAAAATAATATCTTTATCATAGCTCAATGCAAATTCAAGTGCTTTTAGTAAAGTAAAATGATCTTTTTGCTTTGTTAACCTTGCAATATTACAAATTATTTTTTTATTCTCAAGATTAAACTCTTTTTTCAGATTATTATTATTCAAATTGTTATTATCAACACCATAATAAATTCTTTTAATTCTATTTTCTGGAATAAATGCCCACTTCATAAAGAACTTTTTAAGATTATCACTAATAACAACAGTCTTAGCTGTTAATCTATCTATTGTTGACTCTATAGAAATCATAAGTGGATTCATAAACCAACGCTCATCATTATGCTTTGTTGAAACTACTGGAATTCCGGCAATTCTTGCAGCTATAACTCCATGAAAATCAGCCCTAAAAAGATGAGAATGTATAATATCAAATTTTTCTTGATTAAAATATTTAACAAGCTGAAAAATCAATCCAATACCAAACTTGTGTTTTGATTCTATTCTTTTCAGTTTAACTTTTGCATTCAAGAAATTTTGTTTTAACTGATCATCACCACCAAAATAAATAACAGTAACATCATACTTATTTTTATCCAGCCCTGAAGCTAACGTTAATAACTGTCTTTCTGCACCACCAATATCAATAACAGGTATAATATAAGCTATTTTTATCTTGTTCATAACTTCCTTGCACAAATACCAACATAATTTGAAAACTTAGTTGTTATTCCAAACTTAGCCAATAAATAATTAATCTTTGAAAAATAACCAATATTATATTTTATAAATCCAAATTCCTCAACCTTAAATCCAAGATCATTTAAGTAATTAACTAAACAAATCGGATGAGGAAATATCTTATGTTCCCTATCACCTCTAAAATAATTTAAGAAATCCTTATTTAATATGTTTTTTTTAATAACATATTTCAAGAATATATTAAGATTCAAAGGATTAGGATAAGTCATAATAAAAATACCTCCAGGCTTAATCAACCTTCTTATTTCATCAAACACATTATAAGGATTATATAAATGTTCAAATACTTCCATTAAACAAACACAATTAAACTCACCATCTTTAAAATCAGTGCCAAATATACTTCTAAATTTATAACTCACATTATATTTCTTTACTAAGTCCCTTGTTTTTTCATTATTAATAAATAAATCTAATTTTTCTTTATTAGTATCAATTCCAACCAAATGATCATTTTCATTCAATAAATTAATTATTTTATAATGCATAAACGGCTCTTTTTGTCCTAAAAATCCCACATCTAATATTTTTTTATTATTTTCTATTTTTTTAATATTCTTAATAACAAAATCTCCACGTGTTTTATAAATCATATTAGATTTAAAATTCAAAACCTTATTAAATTTAACTATTTTTTTAACATATTATGAAGAAGTTGTACTATATAACAAACAGTCGCATTCCTACTGAAAAAGCACATGGAGTTAATATAGTTTACATGTGTGAAGCTCTGAGCAAATATTTTGATGTTACTCTTTTTATTCCATTTAGACATCAATCTGAGATTTTGAAAGATAAAAGTATTCAGGATATATATGATGTTAAACCAAGCTTTAAAGTTAGATTTATCAACATTCCAGATCTAACAGGATTAAATTATCTACAAACAATAAATCACATAGCACATACAATTATTACATCATTGAATTGTTTAATAAAAGTTAAAAAAGAAAAGCCAGATTTAATTTATACGAGACATCCTATTGAAGCATTTTTTATGAGCTTTACAAATATTCCTATTATTTATGAAATGCATTCAAATCAAATATTATTAAAAATATTACACAAAAGAATATTTAGAAAAGCTAGGATAATATTGCCAATAAGCAAAGGTTTAGAAGCAACAATACCTAAAGAATATACATATAAAACAAGAGTATTGCCTGATGCTGTGCCAAAAAGTTTTATAATTAAATATAATAAAGAAAATTTAAGAAGAAGATTGAATTTACCATTAGATAAAAAAATCATTTTATATACTGGAAAACTAAGTAAAGAAAAAGGTGTTGATTTTTTACTAAGTCTTGCTAATAAATTAGCTTATTATTACTTTGTTATTATTGGAGGAACAGAAGAAGTTATTAAATATTATCAAAATAAATATAATTATTCAAATATCAAGATTAAAGTATATATTGCCCACAAAGAAATTAAATATTATATAAATGCATCAGATGTATTAGTAATACCTAATCAATCAAATGACAAATATTCAAGTGAGTACACTTCACCAATAAAATTATATGAATATTTATCAACAAATAAACCAATATTAGCATCCAATGTTGAATCATTAAAAGTTTCAAAAAGCATTACCTTTTTTGAACCTGAAAACAAGAAAGATTTTATTGAAAAATTAAAAAGTTTGAAATATAGAACGCCCAAAGTTTATACATGGGATGATAGAGCAAAACAAGTTAAAGAATTTTTAAAATGAAAACATATAATGTACTATTTATAAGTCTAGATAAAGATTTATTAGATCAAAATTCAAGAGTTTTTGAAAGGCATAAGAATTATGCTAAATATTTTAATAAACTATATGTTAGTGTATTATCAAAAGAAAAACAAATTATAAACGATAATAATTTAGAAGTCATTTCATTTGGAGGTTCAAATAAATTATTTGTATTTTTAAAAACATTTATTAAATTAAATGAGTTTCTTAAAAATAATAAAATCGATGTTATTTCAACACAAGATCCATTCTTTACTGGAATTATTGGTGTTATCTTAGCAAAGAAATATAGAATTTTTTTAAATATACAAGTTCATGCAGAATTTTTCTCAAATAAATATTTTAGAAAAGAGAGTATAAAGAATTATTTTTATTATTTTGCTGGTAAATATATTATTAAACAAGCCAACTCAATAAGATGTGTTAGTCATTATGAAAATGAGAACTTGATAAGCAAAGGATTAAATTCTTATTTCTGCCCAATAGGAATAGAAATCAAAGATTTTAATATTAAAAGAGATTATGACTTTAAAAATAATATATTATTTATTGGAAGATTGGTTAAGCAGAAGAATATTTATTTATTATTAATTGTTTTTTCAAGATTATTTAAGGAATATAATAGATTAAAACTTATTATTGTTGGTGAGGGAGAGTTAAAAAACGAGCTAATACATTCGTGTAATAATCTTAATATTGAAGAGCATGTAGAATTTTTAGGTAGAAAAAATAAGAAAGAAGTTATTAATTTAATAACAAATTCAGATTTTGTAGTTCTTCCTAGTTTTTATGAAGGATGGGGTTTGGTAGTTAATGAAGCAATGGCTACGGGAACTCCAGTTATAATGACAAAAACAGGTGCAGGAGGAGTGTTAATTAAAGATGGATCGAATGGAATTGTAATTGATATAAACAATGAAGATCAACTTTATAAAGCAATGAAATTATTATTAACAAATAAAGAATTAAGAAAAAAATTAGGCAAGGCAGGACAAAAAACAGTTCTAAAAAAAGAATGGAGTCAAGAATATTTAACAAGAAAATGGATAAATACACTAGAAAAGACAACAGAAATGAGAACTTATTGATAATTACTCAAGTAGTTGATGAGAATGATGATGTTCTAGGTTCTTTTGTTGAATGGATTAGAAATTTTGCTAACCATTTTCAAGAAGTAAGAGTAATCACATTATACAAAGGCAAGTATAATTTGCCATCAAATGTTAAAATAATATCTGCTGGAAAAGAATTAGTACAGCCACATATCAAGACTAGAATAAATTTTTTAATTAATCTTTATAAAAATTATTTTTGGTCAGATAGATTATTTATTCATATGTGCAGTGATTACATATTAGCTTTAATGCCATTATATGTTATAAAAACAAAATTAATATATTTATGGCATGCACATATAAAAGTCAATAATAAGACTATACTTGCTTTAAGATTTGTTATATATGTATTTACTCCTTCAAAAGAAGGATTTAATATTAATACTAATAAAAGAATTTCAACAAGACACGGAGTGAATATTCCAAACATATTCAAAGAGAAGAAAAATAGAAATGAGAATTTTAATTTTATACTTTTGGCAAGAATATCAAGGGTTAAAAGGTTAGAGGATATTATAAAAGCATTAGAAATATTAGTTAAAAAACAAAAAAATATTAAATTATTGATTTACGGTAAAACATTAACCAATAATGATGCAACATATAAAAGAGAAATAAATAATTTAATAGATAGAACTAAACTAAGCAAATATATTGAATGGAAAGGAGAGATTTCAAACAACAAGATTGCTGATGCTTTTAAAAAAGCAGATGTATTTATAAATGCTCAAGGCGGAGGTGGCTTTGGAAAGGCAACTTTAGAAGCAATGTCATTTGGAATTCCTACAATAATATGCACTCCAGTTTATAATAATATATTAAGATATTATAAAGATGATCTTGTTTATAATGAAGGAGATATTAATGAATTATCAAGTTGTATGAAAAGAGTTATTAAATGGGATAATCATAAGAAATATAAATATTCCAAATTGATAAGATCATATGTTATTAAGAATCATAGTTTAGAAAGATTGATAAAACTTATAAGCATTACAATGAAGAATGATAGAAAATAATAAAAAAATTAACATAGCAATTATAGGCTGTGGATATGTTTCAAGCATACATTTTGATTCTATATTAAATATTAGTGAGTTCAATCTTGTTGGAGTTTGTGATATAAATGAAAACAAAGCAAAAATAGCTTCAAAGATGTTGAATGTTCCTTACTTTCTAGACTATAAAGAAATACCATTAAACAAGATAGATATAGTTTCTATATGTACACCTAATTACTTGCATTATTCTATTGCTAGATATTTCTTAGAACAAGGAAAGAATGTTATTATTGAAAAACCAATAACATTAAATATTAAAGAGGCAGATGATTTAATAAATTTTTCTAAAGAAAAAAAATTAAACCTATTTTGTATAAAACAAGTTAGATTTAATCCACCAATTCGTGCTGCTAAAGCAGCAATTACAGAAAACAATCTTGGAAGAATGTTATCATGCAATCTTACAATACACTGGAATAGGCCACAAGAATATTTTGACAGAGATGAGTGGCACGGAAAACTTAATAAAGATGGTGGAACATTAATAAATCAAGGTGCACATTATATAGACGCTATTCAATGGCTAATGGGACCAGTAAAATCTGTATTTGGAGTTTGTGCTAAGCTCAATCATAATATTGAAGTAGAGGATCATGCATCAGCAATACTAATATTTGATAATGGTGCAATTGGAACAATTGAATTTAACATTAATACATATCCAAGAAATCTGGAATGTTCAATGACATTTCAAGGTGAAAAAGGCACCATAAAGATAGGCGGATTAGCAGTTAATGAACTAGAAATATGGGAAGTTGAAAATATGCCACGACCAGTATTACCAACGGGATTTTCACCAAAAGTTTATGCTAATGGACTATATAAAGGAAGTTGTCCTAATCACATATATGTATATGAAAATATTAGAGATGTTATGCTTGGCAAATCTAATGATATTGCAACAAATGGCGAAGAAGCTAAGAAAACAATAGAAATAATAACTGCAATATATAAATCAAGTAAAGAAGGAAGAATAATAAATTTACCTTTTGAATAATATGGAAGATAATAAAAAATATTTTGTTCATGAATCAAGTCATATTGGAAATGACGTAAGTATAGGTGAAGGCACTAAGATTTGGCACTTTTGTCACATCATGTCTGGAGCAAACATAGGTATGAATTGTACACTTGGACAAAATGTTTTTGTTGCTAGAAATGTTAAGATAGGAAATAATGTTAAGATTCAGAATAATGTTTCTGTTTATGAAGGAGTTACTTTAGAAGATGATGTATTTTGTGGCCCAAGTATTGTTTTTACAAATGTTAAAAAACCAAGGAGTAAATTTTCAGTCCACGGTAATTATGAAGTAACTTTAGTTAAGAAAGGTGCAACTATTGGAGCAAATGTAACAATTGTTTGTGGAGTTACTCTCGGTGAGAATTGCTTTATAGGTGCAGGTTCAGTTGTTACAAAGAATGTTCCACCTCATGCAATATTAGTTGGGAATCCTGCAAAGATTGTTGGTTATGCTTGTGAGTGCGGAGAAAGACTAGATAATAATTATTTTTGTCAGAAATGCCAGAAAGAAATAAAGATAAATAAAACAAACTTATGAAAATACCCTTAGTTGATCTTAAAGCACAATATCAGAATATAAAGTCTGAGATTAATAGTGCAATTCAAGAGGTTTTTACAAACTCTCAATTTATATTAGGTCCTCAGCTACAAGAATTTGAGAATAATTATGCTGCATATTGTGAAGCTAAATATTGCATTGGAGTAAGCTCTGGCACATCAGCAATATATTTGGCTCTTTTAGCATTAAATATTAAACCAGGAGATGAGATTATAACTACTCCTTATACATTCATTGCAACAACAGAATGCATCTCTTTATTAGGTGCTAATATTAAATTTGTCGATATTGATGAAACAACATATAATATTGATGTAACAAAAATAGAAAAAGCAATTTCAAATAAAACTAAGGCAATTATTCCAGTCCATCTTTTTGGCCAAATATGCGAAATGAACGCAATAAAAGAAATAGCTAGCAAATACAATTTAAACATAATTGAAGACTCTGCACAAGCTCATGGTGCTGAATATTACAATAAAAAATCACCAATAGATAAAACTGCATGTTATAGTTTTTTTCCTTCAAAAACTCTAGGAGCATATGGTGATGCTGGAGCAGTTGTTACTAATGATGAATCAATGGCAGAAAAAATAAGACTTCTTAGATTTCATGGAACAAAAGATAAAAAAAGCTTTTTTATTAATGGATTTAATCATAGATTAGATAATATTCAAGCTGCAATGTTAAATGTAAAACTTAAATATTTAGATAAATGGGTGCAAAGAAGAAGACAAATAGCTAAGTTATACAATGAAATATTCAATAACTATGTAATAACTCCTTTAGAAAAGAATAATCATAAAAATTCATATTATTTATATATTATAAGAAGCAAGAAGAGGAATGAACTTCAAGATTATCTCAACAAATCATGGATCAATACCGCAATATATTATGATCCTTCATTACATTTACAACCAGTCTATAATTATTTAAAACATAGAAAAGGAAGTTTTCCAGTAACTGAAAATATTGCTAGCGAAGCAATTGCAATTCCAATGTATCCAGAATTAACAGATGAGCAAGTTATATTTATTGCAAATAAAATCAAAGAATTTCACAAAAATGATAACAATAATTGATTATGGTTTAGGCAATCTTAGTTCTCTACATAATATGTTAAAAAAGATAGGTGAAGATTCAATAATATCATATAAAGAAGAAGACATAGAAAAAGCTGACAAGTTAATACTTCCCGGAGTTGGAGCATTTGATACGGGAATTAGAAATTTAGAAAAACTTAACATCATAAATACACTTAATAAGACTGTGATTAAGAAAAAAACACCAATATTATGTATATGTTTAGGCATGCAAATTATTACACAGAAAAGTGAGGAAGGAATACTAAATGGACTTGGCTGGATTGATGCTCAAACTAAGAGGTTTAATTTTAATAACCTAAATAATAAATTAAAAATACCGCACATGGGGTGGAATAATATTAATATAATAAAAAATACAAAATTACTAAACTACTTTAATTATGATGCTAGATTTTATTTTGTTCATTCTTATCATGTAGTATGTGATAATAATAAAGATATAATAGCAACAACAAATCATGGATATGATTTTACATCAATAATAAAACATAATAATATAATTGGTGTACAGTTTCATCCTGAAAAAAGCCATAAATTTGGAATACAATTATTTAGAAACTTTGTAAAATTCTCTTAAAAAAAATGCTAAAACCAAGAATAATACCTTGTCTACTTATAAAAAATAAAGGATTAACAAAAACAATCAATTTTGACAATCCTACTTATATTGGAGATCCAATAAATACAGTCAAGATATTTAATGAAAAAGAAGTTGATGAAATAATATTTCTCGATATAGAAGCATCAAAAGATAATATTAGTCCTGATTTTGAATTAATAAAAGATATTGCAACTGAATGTTTTATGCCAGTCACTTATGGTGGAGGAATTAGAAATATTGAAGATGTTAAAAAAATTATTAATTTAGGTGTTGAAAAAATATGTATTAATAATCACATAATAAACAATCCCGATTTTATTAAAAAATTAGCTGATGAATTTGGCAGTCAAAGCATAATTGCGTCTTTAGATATTAAGAAAGATTTATTCGGAAACCATAAATTATATAATCATACAACTAATAAAATAACTCATATAGATCCTCTAGATTTTGCCATTAAATTAGCGAATTTTGGAGCTGGAGAAATATTTTTAAATTCAGTTGACAAAGACGGAACTATGAATGGTTATGATATTGAGATTATTAAAAAAATATCCAGTGCTGTTAATATACCATTAATTGCTTGTGGTGGTGCAGGAAAGTTTCAAGACTTTAAAAATATTATAAATTCAGGTGCATCATCTGCAGCTGCTGGAAGCTTTTTTATCTTTCAAGGAAAACACAAAGCAGTTCTAATAACTTATCCCAGTGCTAAAGAAATTGAAGAATTACTAAAATGACTGATATTATAATATGCAAAAGATGTATAATGGATTCAACAGTACCAAATATTAGCTTTAATAAATATGGAATGTGTAATTATTGTACAAATTATCTTAACCGTCTGAGCGAAATAAAATACAATGATAAAAATAATAGAGAATTCTTATTAAAAAAAACATTAAACAAGATAAAAATTAAAGAAAGGAAAAAACAATATGATTGTATAGTTGGAATCAGCGGAGGATTAGACAGTTCTTATTTATTATACATAATCAAAAAATTAGGATTAAGACCATTAGCAGTTCATCTAGATAATGGATGGAACTCTGAGCTTGCAGTTAGCAATATTGAGAAATTAGTTAAAAAGCTAGATGTAGATCTATATACTTATGTTATAGATTGGGAGGAATTCAAGAATCTACAAATAGCATTCTTTAAGGCAAATGTTATTGATATTGAAATGTTAACAGATCATGCAATAATAGCAACATTATACAAAGTTGCGCTACAGAATAAGGTGAATTTTATAATTGCTGGCACAAACATTGCAAGTGAAGGCATTCCATTACCACAAGGATGGAATCATTTCAAGTTTGATCTTACTAATATTAAATATATAAATAAAAAATTTGGAAGCGGCAATAAAATAAGAAGCTTTCCAACAATCAACTTAATACAATATTTTAAATATAGATATATAAATAGAATAGAATGGGTTTCTTTATTAGATTACATTGATTATGTTAAAGATAATGCTATAAAAGAATTATCCAGCATGGATTGGAGACCATATGATAAAAAGCATTATGAATCAGTGTTTACAAGATTTTATCAAGGATATATATTACCACATAAGTTTAATGTTGACAAACGTAAACTTCATTATTCAACATTAATTTGTTCCAGCCAGATCTCACGCAAAGAAGCATTAAGATTAATGAAAAAACAAACTTATGATGATGAATCTGCCTTGAAAATTGATAAAGATTTTGTATTAAAAAAACTAGGAATAAATGAGAAACAATTTGAAGAATATATAAAAACACCACCAATACCGCATAATAAATATCTATCAAATAAAAAAATATACAAAATAGTAAGAGGGATGATAAAATTAATATAATTTTAATTCAATGAAAACAAATATAAACTATTATAAAGACTCATTATTACTTCTTAATAAAATAAATGAAATAATATTAAATAATAGAAATATATCGCAAATGTTTGTTTATAAAGGATATGATTTCTGGCAATCATATCAAATGTTAATATTTCAAAATATTAAAAAATTTATTCAGAATAAAGATCATAAAATAATTACTAAGAGAATCAATTTATTAATAATCGTTAAATATATTATTCTAAATACGCTATTGATTTTTATATCTATTCTATCTATTATAATAATATACATAACTAGAAGAAAAGTCATTGTTTATTGTTCAGATAAAATTAGTTCAAAATACAAAAGTGACTTTAGAATTGAAGAGATATATAGTACATTAATAAATAATAAGGTTGGTTTTTTAGAAATTTTTCATACACTATTAGATAAAAATGTTATTCTTAATTTCTTTGCAAGAAGAAGATTCTCAATATATATAGAATCAATTGACTTTATTTTCTTATTATTATATAAATTAAAATTTATTAGAATACATAATACTACAATAATTAATTATTTAAACTTGAACAACTTTAAAGAAAATGATATTAAGTTTATTAGAAATTTATTTTCAGAATATTTAATAAAATTTGAGTTATCTAAGTTTAGAATAGAACTATTAAGTTTATTTTTAAGATTTACCAGTATAAAACTATTATTAACTATTGATGACGTAAGACATTATAATGAATTAATTTTAGCGTGTAAAATAAATAACATAGAAACATATGCATTCCAACATGGGCACTATACTAAATATCATGTAGGTTGGTTATCTTGCAAAATCAAAAATTATAAGATCATAACTCCAGATAAATTAATAGTATGGAGTAATTATTGGAAAAATGAACTATTAAGGTTAGGCACTTATTTTAATAAGGATCAAATTGTTGTTGGCGGTTATAAAGATATTATAGATGTAAATATAAAAAATAGGAGAAAAACTTCTCAAGTAAATATTTTAATTCCTTACGAAACAGAAGCTCCAAAGGACGAAATATTAGCAAACATTGAAGAAATATTAAAATATAAAAATATTAATATATTTTTCAAATTAAGGCCAGATATAGACAAAAAAATTCAATTACAAGAATATAAAATAAATGATGATTTCCATGAGAGATTATTTATTATAGAAGATATAAAAATTATAATAAATAAAATAGATATTGTAGCCGGTACATATTCTACATTTCTTTATGATATGATTAAATATGATAAAAAGATCGTTATTTTTAAGACCTGCCTTGATTATGGAGATGCCATGGTTACAAATGGTTTAGCTGATTATATATATATAAATAAACATAATGTTTATGAAAGCATTATTAAGATTTGTAGAACAAGCAGTAACAAAATGAAAAGAAGAAGAGAAATTTTATATGGAAAAAAACAAACACTATTAAAAGACACACTATATATAATAGCAAAAGAACATAATATCTTATAAAATATGAAAATATTATTTGTTAATAACACTGAGAATTTAGATAATATTGGATGTAAATCAACATCTTATGGAATTAAGATTCTTTTATCTAATCATGAAGTTAAGAATATATATGCTGAACAGATTTTTCAATTAAATAATAAATTTTTAAATCATTATATTTCTAAATTATATTATAAATACATAAACTTATTATCTTATAGAATTAATAAATATATCAAGATAAGATTAATTAAAAACAAAAATATAATAAAACTAATAGAAGAATCCGATTTAATTCTAATAAATGGTGAAGGTTCAATTCATGATAATAGAATTACAAGTATTACTCTTCTTTGTATTGCACAAATAGCAAAAAATCTTGACAAGAAGGTTCATCTAATAAATTGCACTATTAAGAATATGAACGATTGTTATCTAAATATAATTAGAAATCTAGATAAAGTAGTAGTACGTGAATCTTTAACAAAAAAATATCTAGAGAAAAATAATATTAATTGTATTTTAGGTGCAGATGCTGCATGGGTATTATTAAAAGATAGCATCAGTAAATCGGCTAGAAAAAGAAATATAAAATCAAATAGAATATTATTAACAGGAGGAGTTATTAATAATATTAATCAAATAAAAGACATAATATTAAAGTTTCAAGGACGTTATAATATACATTATTTATATATAGATAAAGTAGATAACCTTTTTATTGACTTATTAGCAAGTCATAATATAAAAAGTATTAATGCCAAAGATATATTTCTGAAAAACAAAAACTCCTTTTTTAAATTACTCTGCAATTACAGCTTTATAATTTCAGGAAGACATCATATTAACATATTTGCGTATTATTTGGGAATTCCAATCATTCCACTAAAATCTAACACTTACAAAATTGAGGGAACTATTAAAACACTGTCTCAGGAAGGTAAAGGTATAAAAAATCTTGATGATCTTCATAAAATAATAATAGAAAGAAATGCAGTGAAAAAAGCAATAAATTTATCAAGAAGGAATTTTATTGTTTAAGCCTAATTACTAATATTATAGAAATCAATAATATCATAATTTTATACAATATTCTAGATATTATTGCACCAATTATACCATAAAAATAAATCAATGGAATTAGAATTAATATATTAAAAATCAATATTGATATATTATAAAGATATAACTCTTTATGTAATGTTCTTGAATGAATAATTGCATTTGGTATTATTCCAACAGAAAATATTAATGATAATGCGAAAATTTGTGAATAAAATAATGAATCTATATATTCATTAAAAAATAATTTATATATTAATGGAGCAGTTATAATATATACGACAATAATTATTAATATTATTGAACCTAGTTTTAACATTTTTATAAACATTTGTCTTTTAAGATCTTTTATTGATCTTTGTGCAAATTTAGGAATAGCCAATATGCGAATATTTAATATTAATTCCCTTATCTTATCTGGAACTGCAATTGAAAAGTAATATATAGCAAGATTAGCTGGACCGAGAAAATAAAAAATAACTAATTTATCCAAATATGTTGATATAATGCTAATTACATTAATTATACTTAAATGTTTAGCATAATTTATAGTTATTGGATCTATCTTATTATATTCATTATGTAACCTTAATGTCAATAAATAGAATATCATTGCCATTAATGTATTAGAAAGAAAATACACAATAATTATTATTAATAAATTATTAGTTAGAAACAATGTTAAAAGAATCAATATAGAAGAAATAATAATATTTAGAATTGAATAAATAGCGCTTTTTCTGAAATATTTTTTCCCAGTTAGATAATAATCGTATAATTTTGCACTATTTAAAAGAGGAGATAATATTCCTACTACAATTAAAGAAATTGACGTCATATAATTATTATTAGTATAATAATAAAATGATATTATAAAAGAAATAATAAATAATACAACATTATATTTTAGACTTATTATAAAGGCAGACCTCAGAACGCCCTCAAATCCACGAACCGTTGTTATTAACAAGGCCATTCCCATTCCATTTAATGATAGAGCACTTAATGTTCCTACAAGAGACAAAATATATTGATAATTACCATAGATTTCTTTAGGTAATAAATTTGCAAAAGCAATAATAATAAAAAAACTAAAAATATAACTAATCACTTGCATTAAAGTTAGCCAAAACCCTCCTTTGGCTAAATAAACCATATCAGTTTTAGTATATTTTTCTGAAGCACGTAGAACTAGATAGATTTCTCTTCTTAATTTTAAAATGAGGCTCATGTATTTAATTATTTTAAGTTATATTTATAAATGTTAAGAAATAATAATTCAATAAATGATAAAAATAGATATTGCTTGCGGCAGTAATCCAATTGAAGAATTTTATGGATTTGATATAAATAAATCATCTAAAGCCAATATAATAGGAACTGCTTTAAAACTACCTTTTAAAAATAGCAGTATCAATATAATAAATAATTCACATTTCTTAGAACATCTCATTCCATTAGAAGCCCACATATTTATTGCTGAAATATTAAGAGTTTTAAAAAAAATGGAAGATTACAAATGAAGATTGATAGAGATTTAACAAAATACATATTATTAAAGAAAGATAAAACACACAAATACAAATATAATAAGAAAGAAGTTGTTAAATTATTTAAAGATTTTAAAAGATCTAGAATGAAATAAGGGGTTGTGACCCCTTATGATCCCCTTCCGCCTTCGCTACTCTGCAACTCCTTTGGAGTGTGCAGTATCTTGCTCGGCGGTGAAAGCAAATATGCTTTTTTGGACGTCATGAATTACTTTTACTTTATGATGTTCTTCTTGACTTAGGATGTACTCGTCAGCTGCATTCATATCTTTTTTTCCTGTGCTTTCGTGATGTTCATAGCCGCTCCAGAAACTTCTGCATGGATATCTTTTAAGAAAGTTTGGATGCTTCTCAAAGATTCTCTTCGAGGAGCGAGACTTGAGCATAATCTCTGCTTCTACAATTGAATATTTCTTTGGAACATTCACTCTAAAATGAGTATGATTACCTCCAAAACCAACAGGGCCAAACTCGAATCCATAACTTTCCAATTCCCTGAAAGCGGATTCACAATCATTCATAACTGATTGCTTACGCAAACAGTTATATCTGCACTTACACACAAACATCATAGTTACCCAATTATTTCTAGTATCAATATTTTTCATAAAGAATCACCTCAAAATTTTAGATAATTTTTTATAGCTAAAGCTATTAAAAGAACAATTACGATAAGCAGATCATAGCTTGTTCGACAAGTTATCTTAAACGCTTAACACTTTACGTAAAGTGCCCAAAGCGCACATATAGCGCTTTAGGTCTGCTTACTGCTTTTTTTATCCTAAAAAAGCTTTAACCTGTAAAAAGAAAAAGAAGTTGTCTTGTTGAGAAAAATCTTACGATTTTTCTAACGCCAATTCACCTGTGGGTCTTTCAGACCACACAGCACTCTTGGCGACTAGTAGTAAATAAATATTATATATTTAATTTCAGATTAAAAAATAAGATATTTGTTGAGGCAATAAAATAATTATGAAATATCTATCTTTAAATTATATTGACAATATTATTATTATTTTGGTTACTTATTTTTTCATTCCCAGTATACTTATCAAAAAATTTTTGAAGCCAAAATATAAAAATAAAGGAAATTCACATATTCTTTTAATTCAACTTGCTAAAATAGGAGATTTAATTTGTACTACTCCTGTTTTTAGAGAAATTAAAAATAAATACCCTAAATCAAAAATTACATTATTATGTTTGTATTATACAAAAGGAATTGTGATTAACAATCTCAACATAGATAGAATAATTACAATTAATCCAAGTTCATATAAATCAATTCAAATATACAATATAATAAAAGAATTAAAAGACTCGATATTTGACATAAGTATATCTTTTGAAAACGGGATTATTAATTTTTCATTACCTTATTTATTATCTGTTGATAAAAGAATATCAACTATAACAAAAAATGAAACTAAATCTGAAAGATTATTAGAGAGATTTGTATCACATAAACTAGAATATAAACAAGGTGAAATGGCATCAAGACATTACTTAGAACTACTTAGATTTATTAACATAAATAATATTAGTAATGAATTACCTGAAGTATTTTTTACTAAAGAGACCGAATTAAAAGTTATATCCTGGCTAAATAATAACCAAACATTAAAAAACAATAATTATATTGGTATTGCTATAAGCGCAGGCAATAAACTTAAACAATTTGATATAACAAAATTTGCTCAATTATCAAATATCATAATTGAGAAATATAATTATAATATTATAATGATAGGAAGCAAAGACGATCAATATTTAGCTCAACAAATGCAACAAATGATGAAATATAAAGCAATCAACAGTTGTGGTATTTTTACACTTGAAGAATTGCCTGCACTTATAAAACAATTAAAAGTTTTTATTGGTACTGATACAGGGCCTGTTTATATCGCCGGAGCACTAAATGTACCACTAATTGAAATTGCAGGACCATCTGATCTAAATACACAGAAACCTTCTGGTAATAAATCAATATTTATTAAAAAAGAACTGTCATGCTATCCTTGTTCTTTTATAATGAATGCTCCAAGAATATGCAAAACAGGTCATCATAGATGTATTAAAGATGTAACTGTTGAAGAAATCTATGAAAAGTTTAAGTTAATTATTTAACAATAATATTAATATGAAATGCCCACTATGTAACAACAAAGAATATAAAGAGCTGAATTATGGAGGTTATTTCTACAAAAATAAGAAAATGCCTCTTGTAAAGTGTAGAAATTGCTCTTTGAAATATATAATTCATAATTTATCAATAAAAGAAATCAAACAATTCTATAATGAACCAACATACTTTGATTCAGAATATGGTGGTGGAGCTGATAAAAAATACATTGAAAATAAAGCAGAGCTAGATAAGAAAGCAATAAATATATTAAACTTAATTAATAAACATAAGAAGAATTGTGAATTATTAGAGATTGGTTGTGCAGGAGGTTATTTTCTAAATAAAGCAAAGAAATGTGGTTATAAAGTTACAGGTATTGAACTATCAAAAGAAATGGTTAATTTTGCAAGAAATATTGGACTTAAAGTTTATCAAGGAGAAATCAGTAACTTACCTAAAGATATAAAATTTGATATTATATATTTAGGAGATGTAATGGAGCATGTAGCAAACACAAATAAACTTATAACACAAATCAAAAATAGATTAAATAAATATGGATTAATTATTATAGAATTACCATTAACCTATAATTTAACTTTTTCAGGCATATTTATAGGAATATTTAATATAATTAAAGGTAGAATTAGTTATAAATATTTTTTACCTGCACAACACAGAACACAATTTATAGAGAAACCACCATATCATCTACTTATGTTTAATCGACGTTCAATTCTAGAATTAGCCAGAATAAATAATTTAAGAATATCATATTTGAGGTTATATGATGGTTTTCCAAAAAACAAATTCAAAAAGAATATGTACTACTTAATTAAACAAATTGGATATTTTTTAACTTCTAATATCCCCCAAACAATGCTTGGAGACAGAGCAATAATAATTGCTAGAAAGATATATGTTTAATAAGTATATTTATCAATTTATACATATAGTAAATACCATAAGCACAAAAAAATAATAATAGTGTTAAAGCTGGAAGAAAATGTCTATCTTCAAATGTATTAACAATAAATGTAAGAAGTAGATAATATAACAGTATACTAATCAATAATAAATATATTTTTTTATTGCCTTTAATAAATGTCAATATAATCCCGATCGTCATAAATAAAGTTATAAACAATCCATAATAATTAATTGTCGCTAATTGATAAAATAAGATTCTATTTGTTAATGATAAATAGTTAAAAACTTTATCTCCATAACTCCCATAAAGAATATATCTCTCTAATGCAAAGGGATGAAGAACATATATTAGAACTATAAAGAACATAAGAAGTATATTAACATAAAAGAAATGTTTCTTTTCATTTTGTGTTCGTTTCTTTAAGAAAAAGCATAAAAAAGTTATTGGATAAAGTACTATAATTCCATGATACATAGAACCAAAATTAAATGCAATAAATAGAAAAGCTAAATATAAACTTTTAATATTATTAGAGTACAAAAGTTTAAATGAGAAATAGATTGCTAATAAAAAGAATAAAATAAAAAAATTCCAAAATCTTATTGTTTTAGCTAGTTCTATATGAATTGATGAGATTGCTATTAATGTTGCAGCTATAAGTCCAACATATTTATTTGAAACTAGATTAACTAATTTATAAAAAACCAAAATAGTTAATGTACTTAATAAAACATTAAAAAATCTTAAAAAAATAATTAATTGAGATAAGTTACTAAACAAATCTTCTTTAAAAGTATCTATTACAAATCCAGAAATTAATAATTTGACTATAAAAAAAGGAATAAATAAAAATGCATAGATAATTGGAACTAATGGAGCATAATAAAAGTTCATCTCATGCCCAGTTTCACTTAATGAATGAGTAGGATCTAATATCCATAAACTCATCATTAAAGTTACTTTTTCATCGCTACCAATGTTATCAATTCCTACTGTAAAATTATTAAATCTTAATAAAAATCCAATTATTAAAATAATTATTAAATATTTATTTCTTAACATAAACAAAATACCCTGAAACTTGATTACTGTGTTTTTTAAATTTATCTAATATTTTACTGGGAAAAATAAGAATTTTTGATATGTATTGAGGAAAGAAGTTTATGATTGTTTCAAAAGGCCCCCTAACACTCATCATTTCTACTTGGCTAAAACTTCTAAACAAGAATTTTATGCCATCTTTAGTGAATCTGAAATAGTCATTATAATATTTTTCCCTTGCGTGATAGGGATATAAAAATGGAAAATAAAACAACCCTTTACCATCATTTTCAAGTACTCTGCTAATCTCATTAATAACCTTGTGTGGTTCTGGAACGTGTTCTAATAATGCTTTACATAAAATTGCCGGTATTGATTGAGATTTAAATGGTAGATTATGAGCATCTGCAACTATTGAGGGTTTAAATCTAAGATTAATATCTATTGTAAAATAATTATTATCAAAATACTTTTCATATTTCTTCATTTCTTTCTGAAAAGGATGACCGCCACCTATATCTATAATAATATTTTTCTTACTTAATTCTTTAATGCATTGTTTAAAAAACAAATCCCATTTATTAATTTAAATCACATCCAATATCTTTTTAATATTTTTAACCAAAACCACATTATTCTTAGCAAAGTTTTTTTTAAATTCTTTATTGCCGCCAATATCTTTTGCAATTATTTTACAACCAATCTTTGCTGCTTCTAATAAGACGTGTGAATAACCTTCATATTCTGAATTGAGCACGAATAAATCACAAGCTCGATAATACAAAGGTAGAGCTTTATGATATATCTTGCCAAGTATCTTAACATTATTAACTAAATTTAGATCATTTATTAATTTATTAAGCTTTGCTTTATCAGGACCATCACCAATTATTAATAATTTTGTGTTTTTGTTCTGCTTTATTAATTGCGGCATTAATTTAATTAATTCATCAAAGCCTTTCCAATTTACTAATCTGCCAACACTGAGAATTATTTTACCTTCTAGATTTAGTTTTTTCTTTGCTTGTTCTTTTGTTAAATCACACTTAAATGAATCATCTATTTTATTATAGATAACTTTTATATTTTTACTATCAATATCCCAATTAGCAACTAAATCTTTCAAATAATTACTTGGAACAATTATTTGTGATGAGTTTTTAACAATTAATCTATTCAGCCATCTTAAGAACTCAATCTTTATTCCATATTTTTTTGTTTGAAATTCATCAATAGAATCTTTTGTCCAATTATTTCTTCTGGCTCTCTCCCATACTTGATCTCCAACGACCTTTGTTATTGTTCTTTTTCTAAGAAATATATTAGCAATAAAAACATACATCTCTAAATTATTAATAAATATAAAATCACTTTTCTTAGCACTTTTAATAATATAATAGATAGTTTTTATTCCTCTTAGTAACTTATTCTGATTTCTATTAATTCTTGTAATTTCATTTGTTTTCTCATCAAAATCACTCCAACAAACAATATTAGTCTTATAACCTTTAGATTTATAATAGTCCTTGATTTGAGGAACAAATGTTGCAGGACCACCTATGTCCAGTGGATATATACTTGAGATTATTGTTATTTGCATTTTAGTGAATCGTTGACTAATTTTTTTAAACGTAAACAAAGCAAGAAGAGAAGAACATTACCAATTAAAGGTATTAAGTAGAGTGTATAATTTTCAATAAAAGTATTATTTGGATTAATCAATTCTAAAGGTATTATATATTTTATTAACATAACTGGAAAGAAAAAACCAACCAGTAAATAAGATATAGAATAAATATATGTCTCAATTTTAGGATATTTAAGAATTTTTAATATTATTAAAATAAAAATATATGCAGGCAATAATAATACGCCATGGTAATTGCTCCCAAAATTAGGAGATATAATTGGAATTATTGATATAATAAACGAAAATTCTAGTAGCTTAATTAATGTGTTGTTACTTTTGCTAATAAAATTAATAATTAATACAATTGAAACTATTAATAATATTATCTTTATTATTCTTGAAACAAAAAGCATTCTTATATTATTAATTTCTGCACCACGATTAAATCCAGTTATAATTCTATGAAATAGTTCAATAAAGGCAGTGTTATCAAATGCATTAGTGGCATGTGGGCTTGGTTTTATTATATCTTTATATATATAATAAGGATAATTTATACCAATATTAAATGAATAAATAAAACTAGATAATAAAAGAATAAAAGAAATTATAGTTATTGAATACATAAATATTTTTTTACTTTTAATGAAGAAATAGAATAGGAATATTAAAGGTATTAGTTTTATTAGTCCAGCTATTCCAAATAAAATTCCAGTAATAATATTCTTTCTATTAATATATGAATACAACCCTAATAACATAAAAAAGACTTCCCAAGTTTCAACCATTTGCATAGCTAGATTTGTTGTTAATGGACTGAAGTTTAATGATAAAATTAATATAATATAATTAAAACAATTATCTTTAATTATCAATCTTGAAATCTTTATAATTAAATATATTATTCCTAAGGCAAGAATAATATCCAAAATTAATGCATAATAAAATATAACAATGCGCTCATATTTTATAACTGGATGAAATAACAAAAAGACAATTGGACCGTATTGTCTTGGATCAGTGATTTGTATTGGTTTATTTGTTAGTAAACTTTCACGTAATGGAAAGATTTGATTCCATAATCCTTCAAAAGGTTTATCATTTGATTCTTTATTTAATGGTGCATAGATTCCAGAATAAATAAAATGTGTTACTGAATAAAATAGTAATAATATTAATATTACCTTCTTTAGATTATGTTTATCTATTAGTTTCATACCACTCAATATTTTTTGCTTTTTTATCAGAAGTATAGCCAACATCTATGCCGTAATAATCAATAAAATTATCAATACAAATAACTCTATCTCCTCTTTTAACTGAAGCTTCACATACATGGCTTTCTATAACTCCAGCCCCGCCAGTTACAATAATATTTGACATTGATCAGCAAGAATTTAATAAGTTTTAAAAAACTTACTAAACTTAAAATCATATGTAGTGTAGTGACATATGTCACTTTGTAATACACTCAACTAAAAACCATAAACTTTAAATATGAACACTACTATTTAGTAATTGAAATTAGGGAGTGAGTGAGGGTAAGATCTCTAGTTAAAGTTTAATTGAAATGGTTGATGATCAAGTAAATGTAAGTCCTGAAGATAAACCAAAACCAGCTAGTTCTAGTGCTTTGCCAGAAGAGAAGAAGAATGAAATAGTAGCTGTACCTCAAGTTGTTCCACCAGATGCAAATGTTGATTCATTAGCGGTATCAGGTGTTGGATCACCTTCATTTCAATCACCTATTGATGAAGCAGTTCTTCCTGTTACTGAAATAATTCAACCAGCAGAACCAGAAAGCCCTAAAATAAGCATTATAAAACAACTTGTGGCCAAACAAGTGGAAGAAGTAGCTGCTGTATCTCAGGATAAAAAAAGAATTGTTGTAATTGATGATCATGCACAAACAAGTGAATTAATGAGACGAATTCTTGAAAAAAATTATGATGTTAAATCATTTATTGATTCAACAATTGCTCTTCAAGATTGTATATCAGAAACTCCTGACCTTGTTATTGTTGATTTAAGAATGCCTGGAATGAATGGAAAGGAGTTTATTGCTAGATTAAAATCAAGCCTTGAATCTCAAGGTAAAGACTTACCTCGTGTTATAATAACAACTGCAGGCAAAAATTTAGTGGAAGAAGACTTAAGAGATATTGCAAAAGATGTTAATGTTTCATTGATAACAAAACCATTTTCATTGCCTGATTTTTCCAGAAAGGTAAATAGAGAGATAAGTAAGGCAGCAGGATTAACAGAAACAGTTCTAGATCTTCTTGACAGCACACATTTTCTAACAGTATCAGGGCTTGATGTTGTTGGAACTACATTCAGGGATGATTATCAAAAATTAGAGTTTGCTTGCAATCATTTAATGACTGATGTTGTTTTGTATCTTGAAAGAATTGATAAATTGCAAGATGCTAGATCAGATTCTACATTTCTTCAAACAAGAGCATCACAATCATTTGAGTATCTTAAAACAATTCTTTTAGGATTGCCTCCTGAAAAATTAAGAGATTTTGACATTTTTAAATACGTGCCCAGAAAAGGTGGAAGCTCTATCTCTGAGAAGGGAGTGAGATTGTTTGTTAAAAAAAGCAATGCAGGATATTGGTTTATAAGAAATATATATGACAGAAAAAGAGTTCCTCATGCAATAATAGACCAAATAAGGGCAGAGGTTTCAAGATATTTTAGAAAATATGATGGAAGGTTTAATGTTCCTTACAGGCTTCCTTCGCCTCAAAGAGAGCTTTCATGCAGTTGGTCTATTGAAGAGGCAATAATGGGTCCTGATCTTGGCTATGTTTTTGAAAAGATCAAATCAGAACTTGGCCCTTCCCCTAGAAACAATCAAAGAAACACACAGCTTAACAATATAAGAAATGGATTGATTGATAAATGCCTTGATGATCTTAAAGTCTGGCAGGAAAAGGCGCCACAAGTAAATCATAGTTCTGTTAGCAGGGAGCCGGATAGTATTGAAAAATATTTTAGGCATAATGTTTCCAGAGTTATTCATTTAGAAAGTCATAGAAATGGAATTGAATTTTCAAAAGAAGAAAGAGATTTGTGGGATTTATGCATTGAATTGTTTAATGCACGTAATCTTGAACTAGATGGAAAGACAATTGTTCGCAGCCTTGATGCAACACCAATGAATGTTGTCTTAAAGTTTAAAGAACAAGATGAAAAAGTTGAGAAATTAAATCCATCAATTGATGAGATTATCAATGCGCTTACAGATAAGGATGGAACTTTATCTAAAAAAGAATTAAATTCAAGATTATATCATGTTGATCATGGGTTTGTCTACAGCCATTATTTAGAGGATTTCTTTCACTTGGTTGATAGTTTTGAAGCAAAAGATTTAACATTAAGTCCCAGTGAACAGATAAGGAATAATATTCTGAAATTTAATGGATTTGTAAGAAGAAGCGCAATTATAAGAAGAGGAAGCAAGGATTACAATCCTAACAAAGGAGCATTTTATTTGATGGGATTCTACAGAAATATAAGAAAGCTATTCCTAACAATTGCTGAATATCATGAAAATAATCTGTCTGCATTCCATGAAGCAGAAACAATCTCTCGTTGGCGTTTCAGAGTAGATAAAAGAAGATATGAAGATACAATAAAGCATCATGCAGAATTGGCACAAGCTTACATGGAGAGAGCAATAGAAAGGTATAGAAAAAACAATTCAATAATATTAAGAGAGCGGTCTAAATTTATTTCTGCATCATATTATAATATTTGTACTGAATTAGAGTCTTTAGTTAACGATAGTAGTTCAGGTTTAGCTGAGATCGGCAATAGGATAAATACTATTAAAGAATCATTAGGTTCTGTTGGAAAACAATTCTACTTAAGAAAATATCTGACAAACTCAATGTATATGGGCATGAGTGCAATATTATCAAGAGTAACATCAAGATTTCAAAATGTAAGATTGCCATCTGAAACATTAAAGGTGGAATAAAGATATGGCAACAAAAAAGCTAAAGTTTGGAATTGATTATGATGGTATAGTTGCAGATACTAGTGCAATGAAAGCCAAATATATCAGAGACCATCTTGGACAAATAGTTGCGCCTTGGCAGACAGACAGAGCAACTTGTGAAGAAATAATAGGAAAAGATAATTATAAAATGCTTAGTGAACATGTTTATTCACGACCATTCACATTAGGAGCTCCGGAAGTTCCAGGAGCAATATATTCATTATATCAAATTGATCAAGTCGGTGAAATCTATTTAGTTACTGCAAGACCGCCAAATAGACTTAATTTTGCTCGAGAATGGCTTGAAAAATTCAAAGCAATAGAATATTTTAAGGATTTAGTTTCTATTAAAGATGACAAAGGACATGAAGTAAGCAAGGGACAACTTTGTCAAAGATTAGGATTAGATATTCTTATTGATGACGAACTTAGATATTTAACAGAACCAGAATGTAGAGATTTGAATAGAAGAATTTTATTAAAAAATGGATGTACTGATAAAATGCGTGTGCCTAGAGGTATTGAGTTTGCCAGAAATTGGAAGGAAGCTCTTGACTTGCTTGGAATTCATGATTAGCCAAATTGTTTTTTCATTGCAATCAAAGGGCCAATCATGTTGAATACCATTTGTTGAATATTAACCAAGTGATGGATTATTATCAGTTCTTCATAACTTTTTGTTTTTTTTAAATAACCATGAAATTTTTCAACTAAGTTTAATCTCGTGCTGCCTATATCAACAAGCTCTTTCTTGTCATACTTGTAAAATGCTTTAAATAACGAGCTTATTGAGTTATTAACTTCTTGATATAATTTAAGCACGTTATCATTTATTTTTAGTTTAGGATTTGTTTTTGATAGATTAGTAAACATATACTTGAACTGGTCAGCTGTGTTTTCCAATGATTCAACAATAAAATAAACAGGACCAACCTTGTACTCATTATGGCCTTTCTTGTTTAAATATCGCCTGCAGCTTGTTGTAAAACGATTATTGCTTTCTTCAAGCAGTGCAACGTTTTTTAAGTAGTCGTAATTTTTAGCTTTAATGGCTTTTAATCCTTCTTCTGCCATTGTCATTAGCATTAAAAAAGTTCTTTTTAATAACTGATCAAACTCCTCGATATTTCCTGAAACATTTTTTATCAAGCAGAAATTTGTTCCTTGCTCGACGATTTCAAAACCAACTGTTTCTTTTCCTAATGCCTTTTGCACAATTTCAAGCTGTTGCTGGTTTTTTGTATATATCTTTATTTCATCAAGGCCTCTTTTGTAAAGCGCGTGTATAACTCTTGCAGTCAAAGGCTCTAAATCATCAATGTTTAAATCAGCGGTTTCTAAATGAGTTTCATTGCTTGTTAAAACTACAATTTTATTATCATGTTCCTCAACCTCTAATTCATCTCCTTTTTTAATATTGAATTTTTGAGCCCATTTTCTTGGAAGAGAGATAAGTTGAGTGGAATCTGCAATCTGAATTACTTTTCGTTTCATAAATAACCCCTTAAAGAGTATTATAGTATATAACTATTATATAAATCTTTCTTCATCATAATACTTTATATAAAATCACTCATTTTATATAAAATTTATAAAATATAATGATAAAATATATAAAAAGGCAATCATTATAAAGAATAGTTCGGAAATTTTACAAAAATAAACCTGATTTATGAGAATAATTCAAT
>Ga0209541_10003586_pt1 | contig 28408 bp, 25 predicted proteins | sample RifCSPlowO2_01_FD_184027 | JGI IMG/M metagenome (GOLD analysis project Ga0209541, IMG submission 184027) | Groundwater microbial communities from Rifle, Colorado - Rifle CSP2_plank lowO2_0.1 (SPAdes) (version 2) | ecosystem: Environmental > Aquatic > Deep subsurface > Groundwater | place... | reverse complement strand
TAAAGAAATGGGGGTACGTACAGCAATGATTACCGGTGATTCTCTGGATGTGGCAAAATGGGTGAGTGAAGAGCTTAAAATAGACGAATATTTTGCCAGAGTATTGCCTCACGAGAAATCAGATAAAATTAAAGAGCTCCAAAAGCGTAATATGAAAGTGGCAATGGTGGGAGATGGTATCAATGATGCCCCGGCTCTTACTCAGGCCGATCTCGGTATTGCCATAGGTGCAGGGACCAATGTTGCCATTGAATCAGCTGGGATTATTCTCATCAGAAACGATCCAAGAGATATTGTAAAAATTATAAAATTGTCCAAGTTGACGTATTCAAAAATGATTCAAAATCTTTGGTGGGCAGCTGGCTACAATATTGTCGCGATGCCTCTCGCCGCGGGCGTACTTGCCTTCAAGGGCATATTACTGGATCCTGCCGTTGCAGCGGTGCTGATGTCGGCAAGTACGGTGATTGTAGCTATCAATGCAGTCATGCTAAAAAGAAAGAAAATTTAATAATAATTTATGAAGGAGATAATTAAAAAAAATTTTGAGCTGATTGCTTTTGACATCGACGGCACTTTGACCGTGAGCAAGTCGCCGCTCGAGGACAATCCTCTCATCGACACGGATATGTCGGACTTGCTTAATAAATTAATGGTTAAACGTAAGGTGGCGATAATCTCCGGGGCTTCTTATAGACAATTTGAATCACAAATTTTAGCGCATTTGACCAAAGACAGCGAGGTGCTCAAGAATCTCTATCTTCTGCCGACCAACGGTACTACCCTCTGTACTTATACGAATGATGCGTGGCAATGTCCACCTGTCAATGCTCTGACAGACCAAGAGAAAGAGGAAATATACGCGGCTTTTGACAAGATGCTCGCGGAGGTAGGTTTTGTCGTGCCCCGCCGAGTCTATGGTGAAGTCGTCGAAGACCGGGGGTCGCAAATAACTTTTTCCGCTTTCGGACAGAATGCGCCTATTGAAATAAAACAGGCCTGGGATAAAGACCACCAGAAACGCGCGGAAATGGTATCAGCGCTAAAAAAATACCTGCCCAATTTTGCCGCGCATATTGGCGGCACCACTTCCATAGATGTGACTAGGAAGGGTATAGACAAAGCTTATGGGCTTCGCGGGCTACTCAAACACCTTAATTTAGCGAGCAGAGATGTGCTTTATATAGGGGATGAGCTTTATCCGGATGGCAATGACGCCCCGGCTCTGGCGGTGGCTGGAGAGTGTAGGGCGGTCAAAAATCCGGAAGAGACAAAAGCCGTGATAGTGGAGCTCTTGGAGCAAGACTAAGGTGCTATAATAGCCCGATGGAGGTGATTAAGCCTTTCACAGAAGAACGTCCCTGGGGAGGGTTCCGGGAGTTTGTCAAGAATCAGGCCGTTACCGTCAAGATTCTCTTTGTCAAAGAGGGAGAGGTCTTTAGTCTCCAGAGACACGAACATCGAGACGAGTTCTGGAGAATAGTGTCGGGTGACCCGGAGGTCACGATCGGCAATGACGTTGTCAGGGCGAAGGCGGGGGATGAATTCGAGATCTTAAGAACAGTGAATCATCGTATCTCCGCTTCTGTTAACGATGTGGCAGTTTTGGAGATTTCAAGGGGCGAGTTCGATGAGGGTGATATCATGAGAATAGAAGATAAATATGGTCGCGTCTAAAAAAAAGATTAGGAAGATAGTTAGCAAGAAAACAAGGAGGCTTGTCAGGAAAAGAATTGTTAGGAGAACTAAGAAAAAATTAACTGCGCTCCACCTTCGCAAACCGGAAAGCAATCCCATTATCAGGCCGATAGCCAGCATCCCCTGGCAGTCGAAAGCAACCTTCAATCCTGCCGCTCTCTACCATGACGGCAAGGTGCATATTATTTATAGAGCCATTGGAGACACCGATGAATCGGTACTGGGTTACGCCGAGAGTAGAGACGGTCTTACGGTCAGCGGACAATCTCTAAACGCCGTCTATTGTCACGTGAAAGAAAAAAAAGCCGAGGGCATGCGACCCGTGGTTTTCTATAGCTCCGGCGGCGGCTGGAGTGGCGGTTGCGAGGACCCGCGACTAACCTTGCTCGATGAACGCGTCTACCTGATATATACCGCTTTCGATGGCTGGGGTTCCATCCGTATCGCGCTTTCTTCCATCAGTCTGGATGATTTCATATCCAAGCGCTGGTATTGGAGAGAGCCAGTGTTAATTTCGCCGCCGGGCGAAATTAACAAAAACTGGGTACTTTTCCCGGAGAAGATAAAAGGGAAATATGCCATTCTGCACAGTCTTTCTCCCGAGATCTCAATTGATTATTTTGACAGTTTGGAAGAATTAGACGGTAGCAAGTTTATTGAGAGCGTGCATCAAGGGCATCCGTTATGGATGAAGCGAGACATGCTCGTTCGTGGCGTTGGTCCGACACCCATCAAGACCAAATACGGTTGGCTCGTGCTCTATCACGCCATGGAGAATGCCAATCCAAACCAATACAAACTCTGGGCGATGATGCTCGATTTAGATAATCCGGAAAAAATCCTCTACCGCAGCATCCAGCCGATTCTGGAGCCGGATTCAGCTTATGAGAATTATGGCTTTAAGGCCGGGGTAGTGTATTCCTGCGGCGCGGTGGTTAAAGACGGCAAGTTGTTTGTCTATTACGGCGGAGCCGACACGGTTTCGTGCGTGGCCACCGCCGACCTCGACAAGTTTCTCAAGGAATTGGTATCGGCAAAACACAGCACGTTGACCGAAGAGAGAATAATGATGCGCGCCTAATCACCATGTTTGTCATTAAACGATCGAGGGAAAACCCGATTTTAGAGCCCGCTCGGGATCGTTATTGGGAGGCCTTCGCCACTTTTAACATGTCTCCGGTGAGGCGGGGTCGAAATATATACGGTCTCTATCGGGCGATATCCGGCCGAGACGCATTAAGAGTTCCGGACCGGATATCTACTATTGGCATCGCCAAGAGCGCAGATGGTTTGCATTTCGAGGACCGCAAACAATTTCTGGTGCCAGAGGCGGAGTGGGAGAAATTCGGCTGCGAGGATCCACGCGTTACTTTTTTCGAGGGCCGATATTACATTTTCTATACCGCCCTTGCTTACTTCCCTTTCGTCGCGGAAGGTATCAGGGTCGCGGTGGCCGTGTCGGACGATTTGAAAAGAGTCAACGAGCGTCATCTGGTAACGCCCTTCAACGCCAAGGCCATGACTCTTTTCCCGGAGCGAATAGGCGGTAAGGTAACGGCTATTTTCAGCGCCCATACGGATACTCCCCCGGCCAAAATGGCCATTGTCCAGACGGACAGTATAGCGGCATTGTGGTCGCCGGTATTCTGGGAAGAATGGCATAACAAGATCGATAAATATATTGTGGACCCGCGCCGTGTGGAATTTGACCATGTAGAAGTGGGCACGGCGCCCGTCAAGACTGATCGTGGCTGGCTACTCATTTATGCTCACATCGAAAATTATTTCCGCTCGTCGGAAAATTTTAGGCCCCAGTTCGGTATTGAAGCGCTACTGCTGGATCTGGGAAACCCGTACAAGATTATCGGTCGTACCAAGGGCCCGATGATCGTGCCGGAAGAACCCCATGACATGGCCGGCCACGTCCCGAATGTCATTTTTCCGTCGGGCGCGCTTCTCAAGGACAGGACTCTTACTATCTATTACGGCGCCGCCGACACGACCACTTGCTCGGCGCGTGTTAATCTTGACGACTTGGTATCAAGCATTTCCGCTGAAACTGAACAACGTTGGCACTTCAAGCGCCTCGAGCACAATCCCATCATTACGCCCGACCAAAATCATGCCTGGGAATCAAAGGCGACTTTTAATCCCGCCGCCATCGATCTGGGGGGCAAAGTTCATCTTCTGTATCGCGCGCTTTCAGGCGACAACACTTCTACCCTGGGTCATGCTTTAAGCGAGGACGGGGCCATTATCACAGAGCGCTTGAGTGAGCCGGTCTATGTTCCTCGCGAGGATTTTGAAACTAAGAGAATCGAGGGAGCCAATTCCGGATGTGAGGATCCTCGTGTCACTAAGATCGGTAAAGAATTATACGTGTGCTACACCGCTTTTGACGGTATTGGTCCGCCGCGAGTAGCCGTTACTGCCATCACGGAAAAGGACTTTCTCTCTCGCCGTTGGCAGTGGACCAGACCAGAACTCATTACTCCGAAGGGCGTGGATGATAAGGACGCCTGCATTTTCCCCGAGAAAGTTGAGGGTAAATATTTGATATTGCATCGTATCGGAACGAATATCTGCGCCGATGTTCTTAAATCACTTGATTTCAAGAAGGAGGCGGTCAGCAAATGTATCAGGATTTTCGGGCCGAGACCGGGCACATGGGATAGCGCTAAAGTCGGCATCACCGCGCCGCCCGTCAAAACTAAAAAGGGCTGGCTTCTCCTTTATCACGCGGTATCCGAACATCACCACACCTATCGCATCGGTGCGGTCCTACTTGATCTGAAAGACCCGACGATTGTGCTATCGCGTTCCGCCGACCCAATCTTCAGCCCCGAGGCGCCATTTGAAAAGGAGGGGCTAGTGAACAATGTCGTTTTTCCTTGTGGCATGATAGTCCGCAACGGACTACTCTACATTTATTACGGCGGCGCGGACAAAGTGGTTGGGGTGGCCACCATGGAACTCGACATTCTAGTAAATGCCCTCGCTGTGGAATAAATTACTAAGCTTCTGATATGTTATGATACGCTTAAGAACATGATGTTTCCGAATTGGGCCAAGAATATTCTCTTTCTCCTTGTCTATATGATTTCCGGGCTGGTGCTGGTGGTGATTATTGACGGTTTGCTCTCTGGCACGGAACTGATCCCTCTGAATACGGTTATTGAGCAGGTGGTAGTGCGTATGCGCACACCTATGTTGACTACTGCCCTCGTGATCGTGACGAGATTGGGTAGCCCTTCCGTTCTTTTGTCCGCGGCCGCCCTCATTGCTGTGTTGCTGATAGTACGCGGCCGTCGTTATGATGCCGCTCTTTTTGTCGCGACCATGGTGGTATCCGTCGTCTCACTTGCGGTGCTGAAAAATACTTTCCAAATTACGCGGCCGGGTTCGGAACTTATCGATGTCAATGGTTGGAGTTTCCCCTCCGGACACGCTACGGTTGCCACCGCCTTTTTCTTTATCCTCGCCCACTCTTTCTTCGGCAGAATGAAGACTTTGGGAGCCAAAACCATCTTAATCCTCGGCTCGGTCCTCGGGACGGCTCTCGTCTGTTTTTCTCGGCTCTATCTTGGGGCTCATTGGACGCTTGATATCTTGGCCGGCCTCGCACTCGGCTTTCTGTCTGTAAGCTTCACCGTGCTTATCTTCAACGTTTTTATAGAATATAGGCGCTCGTTGAGAGATAGGATAAACTTGTGATATAATACGCAGTAATGAATACGGAGGAAGCACGGAAGGTCTTTAAATGGGTCCAAGTTGTATTGATTGTCTTGGCAGTGTTTCTGGCGGTCGAGATTCTTGGGGCACTCAAAAATCTACATAGCATTGATGCGGCATACAACTCCGTTTCTGTAACCGGCGAAGGAGAAGCGATTTCCGTTCCTGATATCGCCTCCTTCTCATTTACGGTTTCGGCCGATGCCGCGACACCGAGCGATGCCCAAGAGCAGGTTACAAAACAAATGGACGCCGCACTCGACGGATTAAAAGAGCTTGGTATAGAGCAAAAGGATATTAAGACCACGGACTATACTGTTTGGCCAAAGTATACTTACGAGTCGACTATTTGTTTGCCTGCCTATTGTCCACCATCGAAACAAGTGCCGGATGGTTATACCGCGAATCATAGCGTCTCGGTAAAAGTCAGAAAGGTTAAAGATGCAGGCCGAGCGCTTGCCCTGGCGGGGGAGAAAGGTGCCACGGAGATTTCCGGCATCTCTTTTACCGTTGATGATCCCGATAAAACGTTAAATGAGGCCCGGGCTAAAGCTATTGCCGATGCCAAATCCAAAGCCAAATTGCTTTCCAAAGAACTTGGTGTCCGATTGGTAAGGGTTGTGAGTTTCTACGATAACACTGGCGGAGGGGAGCCAGTAGCGTATTATGCAGAAGGTATGGGCGTAGACATGGTCAGGTCTGCCAGCGTGACCCCTACTATTCCCACGGGCGAGAACAAGGTAGTGGTCAATGTGACGGTAATCTACGAAATCAGGTAGTCTTAAGTTGACACCTTGATGCGTGATATAGTATGATTGGGGGACACCCACGGGGGTGTTTTTTATAAATAGCGATGATAAACAGACTGATTAATTACCTCAAAGATACGCAAGGAGAACTCCAGCATGTCTCTTGGCCAACGCGAAGGCAGTCGATCGCATTCACAGTCGTGGTTATTGCTATTTCCATCTTGGTCTCCGTTTTTTTGGGGTTTTTTGATTATCTTTTCTCCCTGATACTCCAGAAGTTCATTTTGTAAAATATGGCAAAACAAAAGATTTCCGAGGGTAGAAATTGGTATGTGGTTCATACTTACGCTGGCTACGAAAATGCCGTGATGCGCAATCTTAAACAACGCATTGAGTCTTTGGGTATGGAGGACAAAATTTTTAACGTCATCGTGCCGGTGGAAAAGAAAATAAAGATTAAAGGGGGCAAACGGGTTGAAGAAGAAGAAAAGATCTACCCGGGCTACATTTTGGTAGACATGATTGTCACTGACGACTCTTGGTACGTGGTTCGCAATACTCCTAGAGTCACCGGCTTTGTCGGCTCGGGTGTCTATCCGGTGCCGATTGATAAGGCGGAGGTCGAAGCTCTTTTTGCCAGGATGTCTGCGGACAAGGTCACGCACGCCATCAATCTCTTAGAGAATGACGCTGTTCTGATTGTTGATGGTCCATTCAAGGATCTCGAGGGCAAAGTCTCCGGTATCGATGAGGAGCGTGGCAAAGTAAAAGTACTCGTCAACATGTTCGGCCGAGAAACCCCGGTCGAATTAGACTTTTTACAAGTCAAAAAAGCCTAATTCGACTAGTTGGGAAGTTTAATAAGTTAGATAAGTTGAATAAGGAAAAAGCCTTATTTCAAAAGCATATTTTAGAGTTTTTAATAAAATTTGGTGTTTGATAAATTGTCCTTGACATAGAGGCTCCATATATGCTACAATGAAAACAGACAAAGAGGCAATTAAGTCTCTGTCTGATCTTCACAACAAACAAACAAGAAAGGCAGGAAAGGCTCATGTTCAAGCGTGAGAAGGTCCTCGTCCCCGCAACGTCCGGACAGGTCGGAGAAATCGCAGGCGCCCTTATCGGCGAGATGAACTTCTCGAAGGAAGAGGCGCGAGCGATTATTGGCGACCTGGGTGCGTTCCGGAGAAACGTACGCGGGTTCTACTCGGTATATCGCATTATCCCAGCGGAAAGCTCGAGGTTGCCATCTGCCCTCATCAGTTGGGGAGCAACCTACGAGAAGCTCTTCGGCAAGAAGCCGGACTTCTCGGCGATCCGCATCCCGGAGAAGCTGGAAGGTCTCGGGCCAGTGCGGCTCATCGTGGTGGCACGGGAGATCATGGAGTGGACAAATAATCGTCCGCTTCAGGGTACGCAGGAGGCGCTCAAGAAGCACTTCTCGTGCTGGCAGTACGTCAACGATCTCGACCACGAGATCACGACGAACGACCGGGACCCGAAGAATGGCTCCTATGCCGTCTGGGTTCGGGATGTCCGCGAGGCCGATGAGGAGTTCGCCAACAAGTCGGAGGATGACCTCGTGGCCGAGCAGCACACCGGTATCACAGTTCTGGAGCGCCAGCTCCTCGAGGCAGACTACTTCCTCGAGAAGGGCGAGCACATGGACCGAGAGAACGTGACGCTCTGTTCAGGTTCTCGTTACCGCGGTGGCAATGTGCCGGGCGCGCGCTGGAGCGGCGGCGGGTTCGGCGTCGGCTGGTGCCGCGCGTCGCTTCGCTTTCCGCACCTCCGCTCCCGCAGGGTCTGGGCTTAGTCTTCGGCCTTGTGCCTTGTATTCTTTTTGCATTTTGGGCCAGCTCTCGGAGCTGGCCCATTTCGATATAAATTTTGTATAATAATCTGGCGACTGTTAAATCAATCTATCAGATATTGATTTGTCGCTTAATAAAACTGCTTGCCTTGCTTAACACAACGCCCGCGAGTACAGCGGGAAACTCATAAATACAGAAAGACACGCGTCTTTCGGTGGTACGGATGAAGCGAGGCAACGGAGGTTCTCGTAACCGCGATGACAATGTGCCGAACGCGAACTGGAACGACAGCAAGTTCAACGTCAACTGGTACAACGCGTCGAATCGCAATCCGCACCTCCGCTCCCGAAGTTTTACAAAAGCTCTCCTTGCGGGGAGCTTTTGCTTACATATTTCCCCCAGCCCGTGGCTTCTTTTGATATTTCTTGCAATTTTTCTTCCAGAGATAAGTATTGCATTTCTTGGATTATCTTTAATTCAGATTCGGCCCTGATTAAATGTTTTAAAGTCTCCACGCTGATTCTGATTTTCTGGATCGTCTCCTGTTTGTCTAACTTTGTTTCTAGAGAAGCTTTGATGCTTAATACCAATATTTCTATGCAGACTTCTTCCACTCTGGCGTGCAACCCGAGCTTATCGCGCTTGGGTATCCTATTACCGACCTGATAAATCTCCTTGTATAATGACTGGATATGGGAAACGATTGGAGCTACAAAAATTCCGTTGGGGGGGGGCTTTAATGGGAGAATCTTCGATCATATAACTTCTCTTGAAAATTTATTTAGAGCTTGGAGAGAATTTAAGAAAAATAAAAGCAAGAAACCAGATGTTATCACCTTTTCTCTCAATCTAGAGAATAACATCTTTAAGCTTAGAGACGAATTGGTTTCTGGAAATTGGGTATGTGGCGGATATAAAAAGTTTTCGATAAAAGACCCTAAACCACGCACTATCCATAAAGCAACCGTTAGAGACAGAGTTTTATACCAAGCGATATATAGAATTTTATATCCAATCTTCGATAAAACTTTTATTTTCGACTCCTATTCAAGTAGGGTCGGGAAAGGCACCCATGCGGGTATAAAGAGACTAAATGCACCCCTGCGGAAGTTAAGCAGGAACTATACTAAACCGGTCTACGCCTTGAAATGCGACATCAAGAAATTTTTTGATTCCATTGATCATCATATTCTCCTGATGTTAATTAAGCAAAAAATCGATTGTCCTGAAACTATGGAGTTGCTGGAGAAAATAATTGATTCTTTTCATAAAACTCTAGGTAAAGGGTTACCTCTCGGTAACGTCACTAGCCAGATTTTTGCCAACATCTATATGAATCTTTTTGACTGGTATGTTAAGAGAGAATTGGGAGTGAAATATTATGTACGTTACTGCGATGACTTCGTAATACTATCTTTATCTCAAGAAAGTTTAATCGAGCTTTTGCCGTTGACACAAAAATTTCTAACGACTCACTTAGAATTGGAGTTACACCCGAACAAGATAGATATTCGCAAGCTACATCAAGGAATTGATTTCCTTGGGGACGTATTGTTGCCGCATCGGATAGTTCCGAGAACTAAGACCAAGAATCGTATCATTAAAAAATCTCTTAAGCTTCTCGAGCAGTTAAAATCTGACAAGATAACAAAAGAGAGGTTAAACCAATCAATCACATCTTATCTAGGGCATTTAAGTCATATGGATTCGAGAGAGACCCAATATCGTTTGCATTCTATCAGAGCTAAAATAAAAAATTTGCCTTAAAATCGCAAGACGGATATGACACACTATATTGCAAAAGGCATAACTCGTATGTATACTGGCCTAACTCTATGGCAAAAAAGGTAATTAAAGTACTCAAATTGCAAATCCCAGGAGGACAGGCGGTGCCTGGTCAACAGCTCGGGCCTGTACTTGGTTCCGCCGGTATTCCCATCGGAGAATTTGTCAAACGTTTTAATGATGAGACCAAAAATCGTATCGGCGAGACTGTGCCCACGGTGGTCGAAATCCACGAAGACAAAAGTTATACCCTAATCTATAAAACTGAACCGGCATCCGCCCTGATTTTAAAGGCTTTAGGCAAAGAGAAGGGTTCCGGCACAAACATTACCCTTAAAGTTGGGACACTTTCGAAATCTCAACTAAAAGAAATCGCAGAGAAAAAGATGGCTGACTTGAATGCTAATGATATAGAGGCGGCTTCGAAGATTATTGCCGGTACGGCACGAAGCATGGGGGCGGAGGTGAAGTAAGGTTACTCACCTCTTTCTAATATCTTGAAGGAATATTTTAACCCTTCAAATTCTCCAGATTCTTCAGAAATCTTTTTTGTAAAGGTTTTTTGATATTCCGGAAAAAAGGCGTCGCCATCCACATCGATATCCACGGCTGTCACATAAAGTCTGTCGGCCAGAGGCAGGGCCTGTTTATAAATCTCCGCTCCGCCAATAATAAAAATTTCTGCTTGGTCCAATTTCTCCGCTCTTCTGATAGCTTCGGCCAGGGAATGCACGATGACGCATCCTGGAATGTTCAAACTCACGTCCCGAGTAATCACGATGTTAGTCCTGTCGGGAAGGGCTCTGCCTATGGACTGGCAGGTTTTCCTGCCCATAATAATGGGGTGGCTGGTGGTCAGCTCCTTGAATCGCCTGAGGTCGTCCGGCAGGCGCCAGACGATGGTATTGGCCTTGCCTATAGCCATATTTCTCGAGTGAGCCACTATGATGCTAATGTGTGGTAACATAATTCCATCAATTATGTCTCAATACGAAATTGAAATCAAAAGTCTCCTGGGTGGTCGAGAGAAAGCCGACAAATTGAAGGAGAAGATCAAGGAAAAAGGTGGTGCGCTGGTGAAAAGCAATAATCAACTCAATCACTATTTTGTCCTTAACGACGTCGGCAAGTTTAAAGAAAAATTTAATTCACATCTCTCTGGAGAAGATAAAGTTAAATTCAATAAGATTCTGGAAGAGGGGAGTAACTTCTCGGTTCGTACTCGAGACACTGATGGCAAAGTTCTCTTAGTTGTCAAAGCCTCCATAGGAGATGACACTAGTTCTAACGGTGTTTCCCGCATGGAATTTGAGTCGGAAATGAAAATGACACTTAACGAATTGGACCAACTTCTCCTCGACGCAGGTCTAAAATATCAGGCCAAGTGGTCGCGTGAGAGGGAAGAATATAAACTGGGCGACACTAATATCTGTCTTGATAAAAATGCCGGCTATGGCTATCTCGCGGAATTTGAGAAGGTCGTCGCAGATCGTACGCTTGTCGATATCGTGAAGAAAGAATTACTTGGAATGATGAGAGATTTTGAAGTCGAAACGTTGCCTCAAGATCGTCTGGAACGCATGTTTGCGCACTACAATGAAAATTGGCATGATTACTACGGCACGGACAAAATATTTAACATCAAGTAAATGTTTTTATCAGATCGGGATATTAAGAAGATTATCAAAAGCGGTAAGATTACTCTAAGACCTTTCAGTGTGCGTAAGTTACAGCCAGCCAGTTACGATATCTCGCTCGGTAACAAATTTGTCATTAACGACGCTCATACCACCAGTTTTATCGACCCTTCCAATAAGGTTTTTCCTAAGACCCATGAAATTAATATCAAAGATGGTGAGGCCTTTGTGTTACATCCCGGGGTTAGTATCCTTGGTTATTCTAAAGAATATTTTGGTTCCGACCATTACTTGATAGAAGTAAATGGTAAAAGTTCTCTGGCGCGTATCGGACTCTTGGTTCACAATAGCGCCGCCATGATCAACCCGGGGCACTTTTTGCATGTTGCTCTTGAACTATGCAACTTAAACAACGTGCCCATTATTTTGCGCCCAGGGATGGCTATTGCCCAAATCACTTTCTCGACTCTCTCGAGCGAGACCGGGCAAAATTATCGAGAAAAAGGTCGCTATGCTAAAAACAATGTCATGGGTTATATTCCACCTAAGAAAATATGAACAACCAAAAGCATCCGGAATATCAGTATTTAAATCTCTTACGAAAAGTTTTTGAGGAAGGAGAAGAGCAGATTGATAATGGGACCGGAGTGAAGACTTACAGTGCTTTTGGCGCCCAGATGCGCTTCGATCTTTCGGAAGGGTTTCCGCTTTTGACCACCAAAAAAGTTTACTGGAATGGGGTCTTGCAGGAACTGTACTGGTTCCTGTCCGGCCAAAACAATATTAAATATCTGGTCGATAATAATGTTCACATCTGGGACGACTACCCATATAAAATATATAAGGAAAAAACAGGTAGCAGTGAATCAAGGGATGAGTTCATAGAGAAAATTAAAAATGACCCCGCTTTTGCAAAGGCCCATGGTGTGTTGCCGAGGATTTATGGAGAACTGTGGCGTCACTGGCCGACTTCGGATGGTGGTGAAGCTGATCAACTCGCATGGATTATCGATGAGTTGAAGAAAGATCCAGATGCCCACAACACCGTAGTCACTTCTTGGAATCCAGAATATTTGTACTCTATGGCTAAACCTGGCAAAGCATCAAAATTCCCAATTTGCCACAATATGTATCAGGTCAATATTAAGCACGGTAAAGTTTGCCTTCAGCTATATCAAAGGAGTGCTGATATGTTTCTCGGAGTGCCATTTAACATTGCAAGTTATGCACTGCTAACAATTGTCATTGCTAAAATTCTTGGCCGAGAATCAGGGGAGTTTATCCATACTTTCGGTGACTTTCATATATATGAGAATCACAAAGAGCAGGTCAAAGAACAACTCTCACGTGAACCTAAAGCATTTCCGCAAGTTTCTATCGAAGGAGAAAATGTAACCCTAGCATCATTCTTGCCAGCTCAAGTTAGACTAGAAAATTATGATCCACATCCACCAATTAAAGGTGAACTAAGTGTGGTGGGAGGGTTTAATCCTAAAATTCACAAAACTACCCAATGAAAGATAAAGAAATGGCCGGACTGATTGAGCAGGAGAAGAAGCGCCAAAAAAGCGTCATCAATCTTATCGCTTCTGAAAATTATGTCTCACAGGACGTGCTTGAGGCGCTCGGCTCGGAATTGACCAACAAGTATGCCGAGGGTTATTCCGGACATCGCTATTATGGCGGCAATAAGATCTCCGATAAGATCGAAGACTTATGCCAAGCCCGCGCTCTAAAACTTTTCGGGCTCTCTCCTAAAAAATGGCATGTCAATGTCCAGGCCTTGTCTGGTTCGCCAGCCAATCTCGCCGTTTATCTCGGACTGGTAGCACCTGGTGGCATCATTATGGGCATGTCTCTCACTGATGGCGGGCATTTAACGCACGGTCATAAAGTATCGGCGACGGGCAAATTTTGGCGAGCCGTTCAGTATGGAGTCGACGCCAAGACCGAAAAAATTGATTACAGCGCGGTGCGGAAATTAGCCGAACGGGAAAAACCCGATATCATTGTCGCCGGTTTTACCGCTTACCCCAGAGTGATTGATTTCAAAAAGTTTAGGGCAATGGCCGACGCTGTCCAAGCGTACCTGATGGTGGATATGTCTCATACGGCCGGGCTGATTGCCGGCAGAGCTCTGCCATCCCCCTTTCCTTACGCTGACGTAGTCACCACTACTACCCACAAGACCTTGCGCGGGCCACGAAGTGCTCTCATTTTCTCAAGAATAGACAGTCGAGAATTGCACAAAAAAATAGACAAGGCGATTTTCCCCGGTTTGCAGGGCGGGCCGCATTTGAATCAGATTGCTTCGGCCGCCGTAGCCTTGGCGGAGGCGGCTAGGCCAGAGTTCAAAAAATACGCTAAACAAGTAGTGAAGAACGCCTCGGTACTAGCCAATGAACTTAAAAAGCTTGGCTGGAAGATTGTCTCCGGCGGCACTGACACTCATTTGATATTGGTCGATACTTGGATGAATGGCAAGGGAGTCTCGGGTAAGGAAGCGAGCGATAGGTTGGAAAAGGAGGGTATCATCGTCAATAAAAACACCATTCCGGGAGAGAAAAGAAGCCCAATGGATCCATCAGGTATTCGCATCGGGACAGCAGCGGAAACTACCAGAGGCAAGAAGGAGAAAGATATGAAGACGATTGCTCGAAAGATCGATGCAGTTTTGAGGAAATAATATGGCAAAACGAGATATAGATTTTCTATTTGAGATTGGGTCACTGCGGAATATACCGAGAGCATGGCAACAAGTGTTGACCGGAAAAGTTCAAAATATCTCAGAACATATTTTCCGAACGGCAATGATTGGCTGGATTATTGCTGTTGCCGAGAAAGCCGATGTATCTAAGGTTATAAAAATGTGTCTCATTCACGACATAGCTGAATCTAGGGTGGGTGATATCTCATTTATGCATAGAGATTATGTTACAAGACATGAAGAATTGGCCGAAACCCACGTTTTCCAGGACACTATTCTCGAAAAGGAAGTTGCCGCTCTTTTAAATGAATATGGCGAAAAGCGATCTGTTGAAGCGAAGATTGTCAAAGATGCAGATAATCTGGATGTTGACCTTGAGCTGAAAGAACTGGCCAAAATTGGCGATTCTGCCGCTATTGGTATGCGTAAGGGACATCGACCTATAATCAGAGCAAAAAAACTTTACACTAAGACCGCTAAAAAAATGTGGGATGAGATTCAAAAAACTGATCCTAATGCCTGGCATCAACCCCTGACTAATAAATGGCTAAAAAGTCGCAAGGGAGCGAGATAACTTCAGTGCAAGAAAAAATTACAAATCTAATAGATGAAGCCATCAAATCGCTTGATTTGAAGGCAGGAGATTTTACGGTGGAGCATCCGACTGATTTGAAGATGGGCGATTACTCGACAAATGTTGGCATAAAATACGGGCACAGAGACGAAATTATACGATATCTCATACAAAACAAACCGAACGAGGTTGAGAAAATAGAATTAGCTGGTCCCGGGTTTATCAATTTCTATCTGTTAAAAAATTTTTTTAAGCAAAGTCTGGGAGAGATTATCGAACGGGGAGGCCAATTCGGGAAGAATGAGAAGCTGAATGGGAAAAAGGTAATAGTAGAGCATACTGACCCCAATCCATTCAAAAAATTCCATGTAGGTCACTTAATGCCAAACATTATTGGTTCCACCATTGCCCGGATTTTTGAATGGAGTGGGGCGGAAGTGAAACAGGCAAATTATCAGGGCGATGTCGGTCTGCATGTAGCCAAGGCAGTGTGGGGTCTAATGAAAGGAGAGAAAGAAAATCCTTATGTGGTGGGCAACAGGGCTTATGAGGTTGATCCGAATGCCACCAAAGAGATAGCAGAGATAAATCGTAAGATCTACGATAAATCCGACGATAAAATAAACAGAATATATGAAGACGGTAAAAAAGAAAGTCTAGCATACTTTGAAAATATCTATGAAAGACTAGGAACCAAGTTTGATTTGTACATATTTGAATCTGAAACTGGGGAAGTCGGCAAAAAGATTGTAGCAGAAAATATTGGGAAGGTTTTTGAAAAATCTGACGGAGCCATTGTGTTTCAGGGCTCTCACACCAGAGTCTTTATCAATTCCCAGGGGTTGCCGACGTATGAGGCCAAAGATTTGGGTAACGCTAAAATCAAACACGACAAGTACCCATATGACCTGTCTATCATAGTGACAGGAAATGAAATAAAAGATTATTTCAAGGTCGTGCTTGAAGCAATGAAACAAGTTCTGCCAGACCTTGCCGTCAAAACTAAACATCTTCCTCACGGCATGTTGCGTCTATCGACAGGGAAGATGAGTTCAAGAACGGGTGACATTATCACAGCTGAATCCTTGATCGAGTCGGTCAAGGAAAGAGTCAAGGGAGACGAAGCGGTGGCCATCGGCGCCATCAAATATATGATCCTGCGCCAGGCGATAGGCAACGATATTATTTTTGACATAGAAAAATCTGTTTCTACAGAAGGCGATTCCGGGGTCTATCTTCAGTACGCCTATGCGCGCAGCAACTCTCTTTTAGAGAAAGCAAAAAGTCTCGCGGGAAAAGGTCAGACCTTAAGTATGGATTCTAAAGGTCTGACCTTGGGGAGTGAGACCTTAAGAAATACGCATGAGATTGAAAGACTTTTGTATCGATTCCCGGAGGTGGTTGAGAGGGCATGTAAGGAATATGCGCCGCATTATATTGTTACTTACCTGACAGAACTGGCCGGGAGCTTCAACAATTTCTACGCCCACGAACAAATCATCGATGATTCACCAGAATCTCCATATCATCTAGCTATAACAAAGGCCTTTAATATCGTGATGAAAAACGGCTTGACTATGCTCGCTATCCCGACTCCCGAAAGGATGTAAAGTCTGATAAGATAAGTCAAATATGGCAGAAAAGTCGGAACGCGCCCAAAGAGAGGAAGAAATTCTTCGGTTTTGGAGAGAGAATAAGATATTCGAAAAAAGTCTCGAAAAGCATTCCCCCAAGGGTGAATTCGTGTTTTACGATGGGCCGCCGTTCGCTACAGGTCTGCCCCACTACGGCAGTTTGCTTTCCTCCATCATTAAAGATGTCATTCCACGCTACAAAACTATGCGCGGGTTTCGTGTCCGTCGTCGCTGGGGATGGGATTGTCACGGTCTGCCCATAGAAAATATGGTGGAGAAGGAGCTTGGCCTCCAGAGTAAGAAAGAAATCGAGGAGATGGGAATTGCCAAGTTCAATCGCGCGTGCAGAGATTCGGTTTTGCGTTTCGCGGATGAATGGAAACGTTTCATCGATCGCATTGGTAGATTTGTCGATTATGACCACTCCTACAAGACGATGGATAACTCTTACATCGAAAGTGTTTGGTGGGCATTGAAAAATATCCATGAGAAAGGCCTGCTTTATGAAGGGCGTAAAGTGCTTTTATATTGTCCTCACTGTGAGACGCCTCTGGCTAAAGCGGAAATCGCTATGGATCATAGCTACCAAGACCTTACGGAGGAGTCTGTTTATGTAAAATTTAAAATAGTCGGAGAAGACAATGCTTATTTTCTGGCCTGGACTACTACCCCGTGGACTTTACCGGGGAATGTGGCTCTGGCGGTGAAAGACGATATAGACTACGTAAAAATAGAGGTCGGGAAAGAGTTTTTGATTCTGGCCGAATCACGACTGGCTGTTCTGGATGGTGGATATAAGATAATCAAAAAACTGAAAGGCAAAAATTTGGTCGGTATCGAATATGAACCCTTGTATGAAATTTCTGTCGCCAAAGACTCTGGGAAAGAAGCTTGGTATGTGGTGTTAGGGGATTTTGTTACTACTGATGAGGGTACGGGCGTCGTGCACACGGCGGTCTTGTATGGAGAGGACGATTATGAACTGGGTTTGAAATTAGATCTGCCGATGGTACCGCTTCTCGACGCTTCCGGCCATTTCAATCGTGACGCTCCCGCCATAATTCAAGGGCAATATTTCAAAAAAGCCGAAAAGGCCATTAAAGAAGATTTGGAAACGAGGGAGTTGCTATTCAAGCGCGAACTGCATACCCACTCGTACCCGCATTGCCATCGTTGTGACACGGCCCTTTTGTACAATGCTTTAAGTTCATGGTTCATTAACATCCAACGAGTCAAAAGTCGGATGATTAAACTAAATGAGCAAATTAATTGGGTGCCCGGACACCTTAAGCACGGAAGATTTCTCAATATTGTGGAAAATGCGCCTGACTGGACAATATCGCGCAACAGATACTGGGCCTCGCCTCTGCCGATCTGGAAGGATGCAAGTGGCGGGATCCATGTCATCGGTTCCCTAAATGAGCTAAAAGAAAGGACTAAAAAAAGCGGCAACAAGTACTTCGTGATGCGTCACGGCGAAGCGGAGAGTAATGCTAAAAATATTATGGATCTGACCGGTGACCTCGAGAATCACCTGACCCAAAAAGGTAAAGAAGAAGTGGAACGGGCTGACGTGGGTGATATTGAAATAGTTTTCGCTTCTCCATTCTTACGTGCGAAAGAGACTGCCGAGATGATAAATAAAAGTTTTGTTCTGGATGAGCGTTTGCGGGAGATAGGTCCAGAAGAAGTGCTTGAAGAAGTGCATCAACGTGTGTTTAATTTTATGTTCGACATCGAGAAGAATTACAGTAATAAAAAAATTCTTATTGTCTCGCACGGAGATCCAATTAAAACTCTTGTCGGTAGCGTGATCCATACCGGAGAAGTGCGAGAGCTTAATTTTGTGCCATACCCTCATGATGAAAATTACGAGCTTGATTTGCATCGCCCGTATATAGATGAGATTGAATTAATCTCCGAAGATGGCGAGCCGCTCAAGAGAATCCCGGAGGTGATAGACGGCTGGGTTGAATCCGGCTCCATGCCGTTTGCCGAGTATCACTACCCGGTCGAAAATAAAGAAGAGTTCAGGAAGCGTTTCCCGGCTGATTTTATCGCCGAATATATCGCCCAAACCAGAACCTGGTTCTACTACATGCACGCCGTGGCCACTCTGCTCCTTGACAATATTAGTTTCAAAAATGTAGTCGCCACGGGTACTATTCTCGCCGAAGACGGCAGTAAGATGAGTAAGTCCAAGGGTAACTACACCGACCCCATAGCCAACCTTGATCTTTTTGGCGCCGATGCTCTGCGTTACTATCTTATGTCATCTGTCGTCATGCAGGCGGAAGATATTCGCTTTGTGAACGATGAGGTCAAACAAGTGCACCATCAGGTATTGAATATCATTTGGCACTCATTCAAGTTTTATGAAATGTACGCTGATAACGAACTGTCCAACGATTGCCGCGCCAGCACCCATGTGCTTGATAGGTGGATTTTGGCCAGGCTCGATGAATTGACCAGAATTGTGACCGCAGGTCTGGAAGCTTATGATCTCGTGAGAGCTACCAGACCAATGAAGGCATTTATATCGGATTTCTCGACCTGGTACATCAGGCGTTCGCGAGACAGATTCAAAGGTGACAATCAGAATGATAAAGCTTTTGCTATCACCACGACTCGGTACGTTCTACTCGAACTCTCCAAGCTCATGGCGCCCGTCATGCCGTTCGTGGCCGAGGATATTTATCAAAAGATTAGGAAGCCCGACAGTCCGGAGAGCATTCATCTTGAAAGTTGGCCTGTGGCCACCAGACCGTTTTCTTTCCGCTCACTTTTCTCGAAGTCAGGCGACGACGTCATCAGGGATATGGAAGAGGCGCGACGCGTGGTTTCTCTCGCCTTGGAAGCACGCTCAAAGGCCAATATCAAAGTGCGTCAGCCGTTGCAAAAATTGACAACCAGAATCGGTAAATTGGAAAAGGATTACATTGCATTAATCAAAGATGAAGTAAATGTTAAAGAAGTTGTAAATAAAGATATTGATGGAGTAGAGATTGATGCCAATCTAACCCCGGAGCTGATCGAGGAAGGGAAAGTACGCGATGCCATTCGCATGATCCAGGATCTTCGCAAAGAAAAAGGACTTAACCCATCGGATAGGATGGACTATGAAGTGCCGGGCGAGCTTAAAGAACTTTTTGCCAAGAATGCAGACGAGATTAGAAAGATGACCAACATAGCATTCTAGTGTCTTATCATATTTACACCACCAAGGGGATAGTATTGGCCGAGAGGCCGATTCGAGAAGCCGACAGAGTCTATCGGATTATGACCCGTGATCTCGGATTGATACACGCCACCGCTCTGGGGGTGCGCAAAGAAGCTTCGAAACTGCGCGGCAATATTGAGCCGTTCTCACTCTCTTTTATTTCCCTGGTACGGGGTAAGGATCGCTGGCGGATCACTTCGGCGGAATTTGTTCGGGATATTTCCCATGCGCCGACCATCGCCAGACCCTTCGCGCTGCTTGAAAAACTCATCCAGGGCGAGGCGACGCATCCGGAACTTTTCGATGCCGTGGAGAAAATGATTTTTTCCCCGATCTCCGACGGGGAGGCGTTTGAAATTCGTCTGGTCTCCAATATCTTGTTTCATCTCGGGTATCTTAAGGCATCCAATATGACCGCGGGCAAAAATATGCTCATCAAAGCCATCAACGAAGGCATCCAAGCCAGTCACTTATAGAGATGATACAATAAACGGAATGAGTGAAGAGGAGACAAGCAGAATCACGAAACTGAAAGACATGCTTTATTCCCGGACGCGCTATCGGGATCCTCTGGACCAACGCAGTTCGGTCAAGAAATTGGAACCCCCGGAAGTTGAGGAGCAGTGGCAAACTCCGGAGCTTGATGAAATACTCAAACATGAGCGCACTGCGCCAAAAGTCAATCCTTTCATGAAAAAAGTTTTTATTTTCGCCCTGCTGTTTTTTGTCGGTGCCATCGGCGTGGCCATTTTTGTCTTTCTGGGAGGCACTAATTTTGTTTCTTCCAGGAATGTGGACATCAACGTGCTGGGACCGACCACTGTCTCCGCCGGAGAAGTGTTCGAGCTTGGTGTCAGCATTGCCAATACCAATAATGCCGAACTGGAACTGGCTAATCTTTCCATCCAATATCCGCAAGGTAGTCGCAACCCAGATAACACCGCCGAGTCCTTGACTTATACCAAGGATGACTTGGGGGTTGTCGGGGCCGGCGCCGAAACGGTTCGCAATGTGCGCATGGTTCTCCTGGGATCCATGGGAGAGGTAAAAGAGATAAAATTTTCAATCGAATACAAGGTGAAGGGTTCGAATGCCACCTTCTACAAGGATAAGATATTCGAAATCACTGTCGGCAATGCTCCCATTACGCTCGCGGTGGCAAGTCCCCGCTCCACCACTTCTGGGGATAGTTTCACCACGGTGGTCTCGGTCACTTTAAACTCCACCGATGTCTTGAAAAACGTGATATTGAGAGCGGAATATCCTTACGGGTACAGCGTACTGGATGTCACTCCCGCGGCCATGAGTGATAATAACGTGTGGGTGCTCGGCGATCTTTCCCCCGGCAGTGACAAAACTATCTCAATCCGTGGTCGGCTGGTGGGAGAGGATAGAGAGGAGCGGACTTTCCGCTTTTATGTCGGCGTTTCAGACGGTGATGTCACTAGCCCCGATTTAAAAGTTAATATCGCATCGCTTTTGAATACCGTGGTGGTCGAAAGGTCCTCCATCGGTTTAGATATCTTGTTCAACGGAGAAAGCATACCCACTTACGTAGCGCCGGCCGCCAGGTCTATATCTACCACCCTTGCGTTCCGAAACAATTCGCCGGATAAATTGCTCAACCCTCGTCTGGAACTTAGTCTGTCCGGTGCCGCTCTGGACAAGCTCTCCGTGGCGCCCGGAAACAATGGCGTGTACGATTCCGTAAAGTCGAGCGTGCTCTGGCGTCTGGTGAATTCCGCCGGCAACCCGGAACTGAATCCCGGGGAGGATGGGCAAGTGGTTCTCAATTTCGCCTCCCTGCCCGCGCAGTCGCTATCGGCGGGGGACATGCATGATATCAAACTCAATGCCTCACTTTCCGGCGTATCGGTCGGGGCCATCGGACAGGGATCTGTCGTAGTAAGCGAGGCTCGCACTGTACGCATCTCGTCGCAAATCAACTTGTCTTCCAAAATACTGCGCTCGCTCGGTCCCTTTGCCAATGAAGGACCAATGCCGCCCAAGGCAGGAGAGCCGACTACTTATACCGTTGTTTTTGGCATCGGTAACACACAGGGTGATTTGCTGGACGTGCAAGTGACCGCTCGATTAGGGTTAAATGTCGGTTGGCTGGGAGCACAGGCTTTCGCCAATGAAGGCATCTCTTACGACCCTCCATCCAACCTCGTTACGTGGGATGTGGGCGAGCTCTCGTCCGGCGCCGGCTTTTCTTCGGCCACGAGAGAGTTGGCTTTTCAGATTTCTCTAACCCCGTCCATTGGCCAGATTGGCATGGTGCCCAGTTTGGTCACGGACATTGTGCTTTCCGGCCGAGACGCCATTACCGGGGATGCAGTTTCTGTCAATAATCCCACCTTAACCACTCGTCTCACTAGCGACCCGGTCTTTATCCAAGGAGATGATATAGTGGTCAAGTAGATTTAGGATTTATGATTCAAGATTTAGGAATAATGGAAAAAATTGTTTCGCTTTGCAAGAGGCGGGGGTTCGTCTTTCCGAGTTCTGAAATCTATGGAGGATTCGCTGGTTTCTGGAATTATGGGCACTACGGGACGATCTTAAAAGAGAATATCAAGCGCGTGTGGAAGCAGAGATTTATTTTTGATCGCGACGATATGTTTATTACCGATACTTCCATAATTAGTAATCCCAAAGTATTAGAATCTTCAGGACATGTCACTAATTTTGGCAATGAACTTTTTAAAGTTCAAGTCGGCACTGGAGAAGAAGTTGCCACCTCTCATTTGCGCGCAGAAACCGCCCAGGGTATTTTCGTTGACTTCAAAAATGTCATAGACGCGCACCATCCCAAGCTGCCTTTCGGTGTCGGCCAGATTGGCAAAGTCTTTAGAAATGAAATTTCTCCTCGTGACTTCATTTTTCGCACACGTGAATTTGAACAAATGGAAGTCGAATATTTTGTCAAAGAAGAGGAGTGGGAAAAACATTTTGAAAACTGGAGAGAAATACTGAATAATTTTGCAAAAGAAATTGGCATCGGCAAAGTTCATGAGCTAGAAGTACCAGAGGAAGATAGGGCCCATTACTCAAAACGCACTATTGACTTCCAGTTCGATTACCCATTTGGAAGAGGCGAACTATGGGGCTTGGCGTATCGAACCGATTTTGATTTAAAGAATCACAATCTAGATTATCTTGATGAAGAGGCAGGTGTAAGGTCTGTGCCGCATGTAGTAGAACCTTCTTTAGGGGTTGATCGAACTGTGCTAGCTGTGCTGCTCTCTGCTTATACCGAAGATGAGCTGGGCGGGGAAAAAAGGGTTTATCTCAAACTCAATAAAAACATTGCGCCTATTCGCGCGGCAGTATTCCCACTTCTCAAAAACAAGCCAGAATTAGTTTCCAAAGCACGGGCAGTTTATAAAATGCTTAAGAAGGACATTGCTAACATTGAATTTGACGACAATGGCAACATCGGCAAGCGCTACAGAAGACAGGATGAAATCGGCACGCCTTACTGCATCACCATAGACTTTGACACTCTTGAAGATGACACCGTCACTCTACGCGACCGCGATACCGGGGAGCAGAAACGGATTAAAGTAGCTGACTTGAAAGAAGCTGTAGTTTAGGGTATTGTATCTCTCTTATGAACTCCATCAAAACCGAGTGGAACCTGAAGTTACTCTACAAAAGCGACTCCGATCCTCAAATAGAAAAGGATTTAAAGGCCATTGAAGACCTGTGTTTAACGTTTGAAAAAAAATACAAAGGCAAGCCTTTTACTAAAAACCCACAGGGGCTATTGAAAGCTCTTAATGAATCAGAAAGGCTAAATGAGTTTATGGACTCTCATGCCCCATCTCGCTATTTTCATTTCAAGACCGCCTTGGACTCTAATGATAGTAAATCATTTGCTATCTCTACTAAATATGGCCAGCGACTGACAGAGGCAAGCAATAAAGTTAAGTTCCTTGGATTAGAAATTGCTAAGGTACCAACCAATAAACAAAAAATATTTTTAAATTATCCTGCTCTTAAACCTTACCAATACCTACTCACTCAGATATTTGCTAATGCTAGATACAATCTCTCTGAAGGTGAGGAGCAACTGGAAGACCTATTAGGGCAACCGGGTTATGGGATGTGGATAGACACTCAAGAAAAGCTGTTAAATCAGCAAACGATAAAGCATAAGGGGAAAAATGTCCCTATAGCGAAAGCCATAGCAGGGGTCTCAGACATGGTTAAGAAAGATAGAAGGGAAGTTCATGACAAAATAAATATCGCTCTTAAATCTATCAGTCATATGGCAGAGGGTGAGCTTAATGCCGTGTACAATTTTAAGAAAATAATGGATAAGCGCCGCGGATACAAGAATCCTTATAGCGCAACCATATTGGGTTGTGAAAATAATGAAAAAGCTATAGAAAACTTTATATCTTTGGCATCAAAATATTTTAGAATTTCTCATAGATTTTACAAACTACAGGCCAAGCTACTTGGAGAAAAAAAGATAAAACTTGCTGACAGGGGTGCCAAAATAGGAGAGATCAAGACTAGATTCGATTTCCCTAGATCTGTAAGCATGCTGCAATCTGCTTTGGGAGATTTCGATAAAGAATATTTAGGCATATTCGATAAATTTTTACAGAACGGACAAATAGACGTCTATCCTAAAAAAGGTAAAACGGGTGGAGCCTACTGTTCTGGTCACGGTCAATTACCTACGTTTGTACTACTCAATCATGTTGATACCATAAGGTCTTTTGAAACACTGGCTCATGAAATGGGACATGCGTTTCATACAGAAATGAGTAAAAGACAACCTTCTAGGTATAGAGATTACACAACTGCCACAGCAGAAGTGGCCAGCACTTTTTTTGAACAAGTAGTTTCAGAAGAAGTAGAAAAACTGCTTTCTAAAAAAGAGCAAATCATCATGCTCCACAATAAGATTCTTGGTGATGTATCAACAATCTTTCGTCAGGTAGCATTCTTTAATTTTGAATTAGATCTTCATGAGAAAATCAGAAAAGAGGGTCAAGTTTCTAAAGAAGATATGGCTAAAATAATGTCTAAACATCTAAAGTCATATTTAGGAGATGCTGTAGAAGTAACAGACGATGATGGGTATTTCTACGTGTACCTGTCACACATACGCAGATTTTTCTACGTATATTCTTATGCCTATGGGCAGTTGATCAGTCGTGCTTTGTATGAGAAGTGGAAGCAAGACTATAGCTATGCTAAAAAGATCAAACAATTTCTAAGTGCTGGTGGTTCCATGAGCCCTGAAGATATTTTTAAATCGATAGGCATTGATACGTCTAAAAGTGGCTTTTTTGAAGCTGGACTGAAAGGAGTAGAAAAAGATATAAATAGGCTTGAAAAATTGGCTACAGGATTTAAAGTTCACTAAATAATGCTATCATATTTTTATGAATGAGCAGAAGCAGCAGTGGGAAATTACTACCGGTAGTTGGATACGGGGAGCCGTCGTGGTGGCCCTGGCCTACGCGCTTTTTCTCATTAGGGACTTCGTTTTAGTGGTCGTCGCTTCAGTTGTCATCGCTTCATCCATAGAACCGGCGGCCAATTGGGCCAAGAAGCGTAATATCCCGCGTCTGGCCATGGTGCTCTTGGTCTATATCGTCTCGGCATTGGTGTTTGCTGGACTGTTCTATTTCCTGCTCCTGCCTCTAGTCGGTGAGATCTCGAACTTCATCAGAACGCTGACCATCTATTCCAATTCTGTCACAAGCGGTGGCATTCTCTCCGACATGTTCAGGACCCAGAATTTGTTCGGAGGCCTGGACACCCCAGTCCTGATCAGGGAACTAAGCGCTTATCTCAATTCCTTATCAAGCTTCCTTTCACAGGGAGTATTTTCTAGCATATCCGTGATTTTCGGCGGCGTCTTGAACTTCGTTATTATTCTGGTGCTCTCGTTCTATCTGGTGGCGCAAGAAGACGGTATCAGCAAGTTTCTGAAAATGGTTACCCCGATCCAGCATGAGCACTACGTCGTCGGGCTTTGGCGACGTTCGCAGGCGAAGATTGGTCTCTGGATGCAGGGCCAGCTAATCTCATCAGTTCTTGTGATGGTGTTGGTTTACATAGCGCTTCTTATTGTGGGGGTGCCGCATGCTCTGCTTCTAGCCGTCTTGGCTGGAGTATTTGAACTCATCCCTCTTTTCGGCGCTACGCTCGCGGCAATCCCGGCATTATTTGTGGCTTACACTTGGGGTGGTATGAGCACCACACTCATTGTGGCGGGACTCTATATTCTCATTCAGCAACTTGAGGGCAATCTTATTTATCCTCTAGTGGTCAAAAAGATGGTTGGAGTCTCTCCCATTGTTTCAATTATGTCTTTAGTCATTGGCGGAACTTTGGCCGGTTTCCTCGGCGTGCTTATCTCGGTGCCGGTGGCGGCCGCATTCATAGAGTTCATTTCCGATTTTGAGGAGCGCAAGGCCGCCCAAATGGCGGGTGCCGAGCGCCTATCCTAATTCTTATGTCCCGCGATAAAAGTTTTTACATCACTACGACATTGCCTTATGTCAACGCGGAGCCGCATATCGGTTTTGCTATGGAGATTATTCAGGCTGATATTATAGCCCGCTACAAAGAACTTCAGGGTTTTGATGTTTTCTTTAATACTGGTACGGATGAGCATGGTCTGAAGATTTATCGAGTGGCTCTGGTAGAGAATAAAACCCCACAAGCCCATACTGACGAACTGGCCGGGAAATTCAAAGGTCTCCGGATTTTACTTGGTTTAAGTGAAGATCTCCATTTTATTCGCACCACGGGGGAACGTCACAAAAAAGCCGCACAGGAATTTTGGAAACTTTGTGAGAAAGCTGGAGATATTTACAAAAAAGAATACAAGATCAGGTATTGTGTAGGATGCGAATTAGAAAAAACTGATTCAGAACTGGTAGATGGTCGTTGCCCAATTCATCCGAATAAAGAGCTTGAAATTATTGAGGAAGAAAATTATTTTTTTAAACTTTCTAAATATGGTCTGAAATTGCTTGAGCTCTACGATAAAAATCCAGATTTCGTTATTCCGAACTCTCGGCTTAATGAAATGCGGGCTCTGATAGAGAGAGGATTAGAGGATTTTTCTATATCCAGACTCAAAGAGAAAATGCCTTGGGGAGTAAATGTTCCTGGGGATGATAAACAAGTCATGTATGTATGGTTTGACGCGCTTGTAAACTACATCTCGACCATCGGTTGGCCAGAAGATATGGAAAATTTCAGTAAATACTGGCCAGTGGTGCAGTTTGCCGGTAAGGACCAAGTACGCCAGCAGGTGGTCATGTGGCAAGCCATGCTTGTATCCGCTGGATTGCCACCGTCAAAGCAAATTGTGATTCATGGCTTCATAAATTACGAGGGGCAGAAAATGTCCAAGAGTTTGGGCAATGTGGTTGGTCCGCAAGAGATTATAGACGAATACGGGTTAGACTCCTTGCGTTACTTTGTTGCGCGAGAGTTTAATCAATTTGAAGATTCGGATATTTCTAGTGAGAAATTAAAAACTGCATATAACGCTAATTTAGCAAACGGGCTTGGCAATCTAGTCTCACGCATTATGAAGCTGGCCGAAACCAACCTTCCTGAACCAATAAATGTCAAACACCCGGTGTTTGAGTTTGACAAGGAGATAGAATCGCTTTTGGACAAATTTGAGATTCAGAAGGCCGCTAACCGTATTTGGGAACAAATAGGGGAGTTAGATGCCGAGATTCAAGAAACAAAACCGTGGGTATCACAGGATAAAGATATTATAGCTAATCTAGTTACCAAACTTACGCATATAGGATATTCACTTCAGCCATTCATGCCAGAGACTTCAGAAAAAATTCTTACTACAATAAAAGACAACAAAATGCCCGAAACTCTATTCCCACGAAAAGATTAGTTCGACTACGCTCGCTATAAATAATGCCTAAATATTTTGACGTTCATTCTCATCTGGACACCTCCAACTACGCGGGGGATATGGATGAGGTGGTTGGGAGATTGAGAGCGACAGGGACACACACGATAGTGGTCGGCACCGACCTTGAATCTTCAGCCAAAGGTGTCAACCTGGCAGGTCGACACCCTGAAATATACGCGTCCATAGGCATACACCCCGTAGACAATCCATCTGCCAGTTGGGACATCCTGAAGTTTAATAAGTTAATCAGTAACCCAAAAGTGGTGGCGGTAGGAGAGTGTGGGATGGATTTTTTCCATCAAGACAAATTGCAAGATTATGAAAGGCAGAGGAAATTATTTCTGGCTCAAGTCGAATTTGCCGTCGAACACGATAAACCTCTGATGCTCCACGCGCGTAATGCCTATGAAGAGATTTTGGAGATTCTTGAGCCGCTGAAAAATACGTACGGAGACAAGTTGCGCGGCAACGTGCACTTTTTTACCGGAAGTAAAGAGATTGCCCGGAGGTTTTTTAATATCGGGTTCACTATTTCTTTCACCGGGGTGATTACTTTTACCCATGATTACGACGAGGTTATTAAAGATACACCTCTCAACATGATTATGTCGGAAACGGATGCACCATACGTGAGCCCTGTGCCTTACCGGGGCCAGCGCAACGAGCCGAGCTATGTCAGTAAGGTGGTGAAGCAGATTGCGGCCATCAGAGGAGAGGACGAGGAGACGGTCAGCGCCGTCCTTGTCAATAACGCGCTCTCCATGATAGGGTAGTAGCCACTTATGAAAAATTCCGAAAACGACAGGGAAGGATTATCCATCTACGAAATCGGCTATCTTATCCTGCCGAGTATTCCGGAAGATAAGCTCTCTGGTGTGGTGGACTCTATCCGCCAGGCGGTCGCAGCAGAAGGCGGCGCAGAAATCGA
>Ga0209541_10003585_pt1 | contig 28429 bp, 20 predicted proteins | sample RifCSPlowO2_01_FD_184027 | JGI IMG/M metagenome (GOLD analysis project Ga0209541, IMG submission 184027) | Groundwater microbial communities from Rifle, Colorado - Rifle CSP2_plank lowO2_0.1 (SPAdes) (version 2) | ecosystem: Environmental > Aquatic > Deep subsurface > Groundwater | place... | reverse complement strand
ACCCCGAAAGAAAAACACCCTTTCCTTTTTCAAAAGAAATTTCACCCCCGCCAAATCAGAAATGCAAGGAGTGTTTTTTCTTTCGGGGTTTCCGCCGAGTCCGGGAGGCGGCTTGTAGAAGAAATTTTTTCGGCGCGCGGACGGACTTCCGCGGAGCGTTTTTTTGAGTTAGAATGGGGTAGTATGCAGGAAAAAACGGCGCAAGGACATCTTCATCCGATTTCTCAAATGATACGCGAAATAAACGCGATTTTCTTTGACCTTGGGTTCGCGTTTATAGAAGGTCCCGAGGTTGAGACGGAATACTACAATTTTGACGCATTAAATATCCCTAAAAATCACCCCGCGCGTGACATGTGGGACACCTTTTGGTTGAAGAGCGACCAAAAGGAAACCCCAAACCCCAAACCCCAAATTCCAAACAAATCCGAATTTTCAAATTCTCAAAATTCAAAACAGCAAAGAGCATTGCTCCGAACGCACACGAGTCCCGTGCAAATCAGATATATGGAAGCGCACAAACCGCCGCTCCGCATCATAGTACCAGGCAAGGTGTACCGCCATGAGGCGACAGATGCGACACACGAAGCAGAGTTTTATCAGCTTGAGGGGCTTGCGCTAGGGAAGGACATCACGCTTGCGCATTTGAAGGGGACTCTGGAGGAGTTCTTTAGGAAGTTTTTTGGCTATGAGGCAAAGGTGCGCTTCCGCCCGAGCTTTTTTCCATTTGTGGAGCCGGGAGTAGAGGTGGATGTGGAATGTTTTAAATGTGAAGGAAGCGGCTGTGCACTGTGCAAACGTACGGGGTGGATAGAAATCATGGGCGCGGGGATGGTGCATCCGAAAGTGCTTTCGGGTGTAGGAATAAACCCGAGAGAATGGCAGGGGTTTGCCTTTGGCGTGGGGATAGAGCGCCTCGGGATGCTTAAGTATGGAGTGGACGATATTCGTTTGTTCTTGAGCGGGGATTTGCGATTTGTTAATCAGTTCTAACGCACATCACAGACGATTTCATTGTTATATTGTTATCGCTCACTACGTTCGCTTATTGTTAAATTGTTGGAAAACAATATAACAATTTAGCAATTCAACAATTTTTTTATGTTGTTTTCCTACAACTGGCTACAAACCTATTTTGAAAAAAAACTTCCACCGCCGCAGGAAATTGCGGAGCTTTTGATTTTTCACGCACTTGAAGTGGAATCCGTGACGCCAGAAGGGGATGATTGGATTTTTGAGCTCGCGGTTCTTCCGCACCGGCGGCACGACTGTCTCTCGCACCGCGGTATTGCACGGGAAATCTCGGTACTTGCCGGTGTTCCCATGGCACACGACCCGTTCCAAGAGAAAGTCCCTGCGTGGAATACACCCATAGGACTCACCGCAACGGTGGAAAACACAGATGGATGCCCGCGGTATATGGCGGCACTCATGCAGGGGGTTGCCGTGGATGAATCACCGGACTGGCTCAAGAAGCGTCTCCGCGCTGTAGGACAAAAGCCGGTAAATAATATCGTGGATGCGACAAATTACGTGATGTTCCATCTCGGTCAACCACTCCATGCCTTTGATGCAGGTTTGTTTTCGGCAGAAGGAGAGCTCCGAGGAATCGGTGTGCGAGACGCACAGAAAGGGGAGCGAATCACGGCGCTTGGCGGGCAAGAACATCTGCTTCAAGAAAACGATCTTGTCATCGTAGACGGTATGAGCGACGCGCCGATTGGTATCGCGGGCATAAAGGGGGGGACAGCGCGGGAGATTACCGTCCACACGAAAAATATCATTATTGAGTCGGCAAACTTTAATCCTGCGCGCGTGCGACAAACGGCGATGCGTCTCGGTCTCCGTACCGACGCATCTCTGCGCTTTGAAAGCGGGCTTGCGCCGGAACAGGCGGAATATGCGCTCCGAGAGGTGGTTATGCTTATAGAGAAGCTCACCGGCGCGGAACTTCTCGGTGTATCTGACATAGGGAAGTGGCAAAAAAAAGTAGCACCCATTCCCCTCTCCGCAGACGAAATAAACAAGCTCCTTGGGACGAATATGGACATTGGTATCTTGAAAAATGTGCTTGAGGAATTGCGGTTTGAGTACACGGAACAGGGAAAAGAAGTTCACGTGACTCCCCCGTTTGAACGCCTTGACGTAGAGATGAAAGAAGACCTCATAGAAGAAGTGGGGCGAGTATACGGGTATGAGAAGGTAAAGGCAGTACCTCTTCCGAAGGCAGACGCCTCCCCTGCCGTGAACAAAAATTTTTATTATATGGGAAAAATCCGCGATATTCTCGTGGAACGAGGGTTCTCGGAGGTGTATACGCACGCGATTGGGGCGGAGGGTTCAGTAGGGCTTGAGAATCCACTTGCAGAAGACAAACGGTTTTTGCGTGACGGCCTGGCGAATAGTCAGTTTGATTCATTAGTTCTTCAGAACGAAAGAAATAAAAAACTTTTTGATGGAGGAACAATAAAGATTTTTGAAATGGGAAAAGCGTTTAGAGAAAAAGACGAGCAGTGGGAATTGGTACTAGGCAGTGAAAGTGAAAACGAAGTCAGAGACGCAGAAATGGCGCTTGCCTCGTTTGGAATCTCCTCTCGAGGAACTGGCGGTGTGGTGGAGAGGCACGTGCTCATGATTGAGGCGCTCCCCGAGCCGCCGCACGCATACGAACCATACAAAAAATCAGAAATAGAGCCACGATACCGTCCCATTTCTGATTTTCCGCCCGTGTTTCGTGATATCGCGGTGTTCGTGCCCAAGGATGTTACAAGCGAGGCGGTGCGCGAGATTATTGTGCAGGAAGCAGGAGGGTTGCTCGTCAGCGTGCGGCTTTTTGATGAGTTTAGAAAAGACGGAAAAATCTCTTACGCATTCCGACTTGTATTTCAGTCGCACGAGAAAACGCTTTCTGATAACGAAGTGAATGAGATTATGGTTCGTATAACGGGAAACCTCAATACAAGGAATGGTTTCTCGGTGCGGTAAATGATACGATGACCGTGTATGGAAGAAGCACCGAAACTTGAAAAGTGGCCTTTTAAAAAAGCGGAGCTAATGGTTGAGGAGCCACGTGTGGATAAAAGTTTTATGATTAGTTTTGACGCCAAGGATAAAAATCAAAACAAGGCGTATAACCGAGCCATAGAAAAGATTTGTCTCGAGCACAAACTAAACCCATTCCACCAATCCGGTTCTCACGATTCGGTAGGGTACCAGGCATGGGAAATATTTACAGAGACAAACAGAGAGGTGCTTCTTAATCTCATCCCAGAGATACAGGCGCGTGCGGAAGAAATCCACAACGAGCGAAGAAAATTAGGTCTTCTTGAAACAGATACATGGTAAAGTTACTGTAACTATATGATTAGTTTTGAAGGATATAAAAAGGATAAAGAGAACAAGACACCTCCTCCCGAAACAAAAGTTCCGGAGGGCTTAAGTCATTTTGCCAAGAATAAGAAAGAGGAAAGGGATGATCCGACCTCACGTCTCAAGCGCAAGCGCGATGCCCTTCGGAATGAACTGCGCGAAATAAAAGACCACCTCAACACTTTGCCGGGGTACAAAGAATATGAGGACCTCGCGTGGAGGCGCGAGGAGGGTATCTCAAAAGAGGAACTTTCTGCCGAATTTACCGCACTGAATGTGCGGTTTCCCGGGATGCGTGAAGAAGTGAAAAGAGCCGCCGAGCAAGCGCATGTACGACAAGACGAACTAGCGCGGATAGAAGGAAAACTTAGCGGGGATTCTGGCCTTAAAAAAGCCGCCTAAATGACCGAAACATATCCCCTTTCGCACCTTGTTCTTCAGGGGATTTTTTGATATACTTAGGGCTTAAAGATATGGCGCATTTCTCTCGTTACCTGCGTCGCTTAAGCACTCGCCGTATACTATTGATACGTCTTATGCTTTCGCTTCTTGGCGCCTTGAACTGCATCCATCCCTACAAGCCCCCAACAAATAGTGAACTATGGCAAAAGAGGCAAAAAAATCAGGGTACAAAGCAGAGGACATCACCGTCCTTGAGGGGCTTGAGCCGGTGCGTCGGCGCCCGGGTATGTATATCGGGACGACGGGTCTTGAAGGCCTCCATCATCTCATCTGGGAAGTGTTTGATAACTCCCGCGACGAAGCAATGGGCGGTTTTGCTGACACCGTGGAAGTCGTCCTACTCCCTGGCAATCTGATTCGTGTCACAGATAACGGCCGAGGCATTCCTGTTGATATACACAAGCAGACAAAAGTGTCTGCGCTTGAAACCATCATGACGACCCTCCATGCTGGAGGGAAGTTTGGCGGCGGCGGATATAAAATATCCGGCGGTCTTCATGGTGTCGGTGTCTCCGTGGTGAACGCGCTTTCGGTGTATGTAAAGGCCGAAGTGCACCGCGATGGTGGCAGGTGTGTGCAGGAATACAAGCGTGGGAAACCGCTTGCCAAGGTGAAGCGCACTGGCCCGTCCGACAAAAATGGCACCATCATCACCTTTGAGGCGGATAAAGAAATTTTCCCAGAGGTTGCTTATAACTGGGACAAAATCGTTGCGCATCTCCGCCAACAGGCGTATCTCGTAAAAAAGTTTAAAATCACTGCGATAGACGCGCGGGGATATGAAGGGAAGATTGACCCAGACTCTGTGTTTTATATGAGCGAAATGGGGCTTGAAGTGCCGCGAGTTACTTTCTATTTTGAAGGAGGTCTTGCCTCAATGGTGAAGTTCTATAACGAAGGAATGAAGTCGGTGCACAAGAGTATTTTCTATGTTGAAAAGACAATCGCGACGAGAGAGGCGGCGGGGAGCGAGAACGCGGCAATTGCCCCTAAAAATGAGGAAATCATCGTAGAAGCATCACTCCAGTATATTGACGATATTTCTTCCCGAGAACTTGCCTTTGCAAACAATACGTACAATCCCGAAGGAGGGACGCATCTCACGGGTTTCCGTACGGCGCTCACACGAACGTTGAACGACTACGGCAAAAAGAACGGTCTCATAAAATCTGCCGAAGATACGCTTTCAGGAGATGATGTGCGCGAAGGACTCACTGCGGTGGTGTCGGTAAAGATGCCCGAAGTGCAGTTTGAAGGACAGACGAAGGCGAAGCTCGGAAGCGTAGAGGCACGGAGCGCTGTTGAAAAAGTATTCAGCGATGCGTTCGGAATGTTTCTTGAAGAACATCCCGACGACGCGCGGGGAATTATCGGCAAAGTGCTTTTGGCACTTCGCGCACGCAAGGCGGCAAAGGCGGCAAAAGATAGTATCTTGCGCAAAGGCGCGCTTGAAGGGTTCACTCTTCCAGGAAAACTCGCTGATTGTCAGACAAAAAGCGCCGAGGAAGCGGAGCTCTTCGTAGTGGAAGGGGATTCCGCAGGAGGATGTTGGAGCGGTGACACGAAGGTCGCGCTTGCAGATGGAAGAGATGCGACTTTTAAGCAGTTGCTTGAGGAACATAAAGCTGGCAAAAAAAATTTTTGTTACACGATGCGCGAAAATGATCATATGGGCATAGCCCCGATAACGAATCCACGGCTTACAAAGCGTGATGCCGAAGTTATTAAAGTGATTCTGGATAATGATGCTGAACTAATTTGTACTCCCGATCATCGGTTTATGCTAAAAGACGGGACGTATAAAGAAGCCCAGTTTTTAACGCACGAGGATTCGCTCGCACCGCTATACAGAAAGTTGTCTGAAGTTGGCGGGCGGATAACTATAGGCGGATATGAGATGGTGTATGATGTGAGGAAAAATTTCTGGATTTTCACTCACCTCCTCGCAGACGAATATAATCTTGAATCAGGGATTTACAGTAAGGAAAGTGGCGACCATCGCCACCACAAGGATTTTAATAAATTGAACAACAACCCCTCTAACGTGACGCGGATTACCAAGGAAGAACACCTTGCGCTGCATCGTAGGCACGCACACCGCACGCTTCATCGTCCCGAAGTTAAAGAGAAATGCACGGCAATAAAGCGCACGAGCATTTATAGGGAAAAAGCGCGGGCAAAAAGCTTGGAAAAAAGAGAACTTTTCAGCGAAAACGCTAAAAAACAGTGGCAAGACGCGTCATACAAACAATATATGGCAGAGAAGTTTTTGGAGTTTTACAACACTTCTCCGGAATACAGAAAAAGAAACGCGGATGTATTAGATAAAGCTCAAAGAAAATATTGGGGCGAAGAAATACACAGAGATGCGGCGGCGAGTCGCGTCGTAGCTTATTTTGACAATAATCCTGAAAAAAGAATTGAGCTTTCTCGTACAGCAAAACTGCAATGGGATAATCAAGAACTTAGAAACTGGCGCCGAGAGGAGACGAGAAAACAATGGACAACCGAATTTCGGGAGAAAAGAAAAAGAGCATATAGCCAAACGTATCTCAAAAGAGCGTTGGCAGCGCTTCATAGCATCTACACAACCGAAGGGGTGATTAGTAGAGAAAAATATAATGACATAAGAAAAGACACAAACGACAAAACACTCATTAAGTATGAGACAATTTGCCAGAGATTTTTTGACGGCAATGAAGAGCGTCTGGAGGATGCGGTAACCCATTTTAACCATAGGATTAAAAGGATTATTTCTCTTACGCAGAAGATGGATGTGTACGACTTAGAGGTAGAAGGAACACACAATTTCGCTCTTGCCTCCGGTGTTTTTGTGCATAATAGTGCCAAGATGGGGCGCGACAGGCGCACACAGGCGATTCTTCCTCTCTGGGGTAAGGTTTTAAACGTGGAGCGCGCGCGGTTGGATAAAATAATTGCTTTTCGCGGTATTAAAGAACTCGTCATTGCTCTCGGCACCATGATAGGTGACACGTTTGATATTAGTAAGCTTCGGTATCACAAGGTTATTCTTGCGACCGATGCCGACGTAGACGGCGCGCACATCAGGACGCTTCTTCTGACGCTCCTTTATCGCTATCTTAAGCCGCTTGTGGAGGCAGGGCACGTCTACATCGCAACACCGCCGCTCTACAAGATAAAAGAAGGTGCGAAAATAGTGTACGCATACTCGGATGAGGAAAAGGCGCGCGTACTCCGTGCGATGGGACACGATGTAGAAAAGGCGATGCAGATTGTCGTAGAAGAAAGCGATACTGCCGAAGGGGAGGAAAGTGTGGAAGAAGGGAGCAAGCCCGCCTCAGATGAATCTTTGGCGGGCAAGGAAAAGAAGCACAAAATGGTCATACAGCGCTACAAAGGTCTTGGAGAAATGAATCCCGATGAACTCTGGGAGACCACCATGAATCCTGAAACACGGACGCTAAAGCAAGTGACGGTGGAGGATGCTATTGATGCCGACCGCGCCTTTGACGTGCTTATGGGCACAGATGTTCCGGCGCGCAAATTATTCATCCAGACTCACGCCCGCGAAGCAGAGTTGGATGTATAATGTGGGATTAGAAAGGCGAGATTGAGATATAATACTGCTACTATGCTTACTGACCAAGATATTCAAAAACTTAAGAAAGTAGTTGCAACCAAGGAAGATTTGAAAGAAGTCCATGCCGAAATCAGCGGTCTTCGTTCTAACACCGAAAAGGGGTTTGAAGAAGTCCATGCCGAAATCAGCGGTCTTCGTTCTAACACCGAAAAGGGGTTTGAAGAAGTCCATGCCGAAATCAGCGACCTTAAAACGCTTGTACAGAGCCTCGCTGTGTCTGTGGACGGGCTCGCCAAATCGGTTGACGATTTACGGATTGAATACGCAGCTGTTCTTGGAAAACTTGATCGTCACGAAAGATGGATTAAACAAATTGCCGACAAGATAGGTGTTCATCTTGACGAGTGGTAGATTTTTTCTGCTGAATTGTTGTCTAAATCGTCGTCGGTGGTATAGTAAAACAGTGCGATACACATGAACGTAGAGCCCCGTTGCATGATTGCAACGGGGTTTAAGAAAGAGGTTTGTGGATGTCCAAGTTTTTGATTGCCAAGTTAGGGATTTCTTGGAGGGCACGGGAGAGCGGTTCGCTAAGCTCGGCGTGTTCCCACGCGGCATCCCACAAAGAGATGTGTTTTCTCCGTGCGAGAGATAAAAGCTCATTCTGTATGAGCCCCAGTGCTTTCTTGTATCCCGCTTTTTCCAGCACACGGGCAAATTCATGAATGCTTCCGGCTGGTGCTCCCATGGGGAACAATCTCCTTGTCTAGAGTGATGAACGTCCTCTAACTACAACACTACCACAAAAAAAGAGAGATGGAAGGAGCGTTATTTTTTTTCTATTATTTTTGCGACGAGTTTTTGTATAAAGGCGTCAATTTTTTCTGTGCCGAGTTGGCCATCCCCGCGGGATTCTACCATGACGAGGTCCGCATCTTTTTCTTTGTCACCAAGAACAAGGAAGTACGGAGTTTTTTCAAGTTTTGTGGCGCGGATGCGCTTGCCGAGAGTCTCACCGCTTGCTTTCAGTTCCGCGCGGATGTCTGCGGAGCGAAGTTTCCGGACGATTTCTTTCGCATATTCTTCGTGTGCTTCTCCCACGGGAATGACGGCTACTTGTACAGGAGAAAGCCACAGCGGGAACGCGCCTCCATAGTGCTCTATGAGCGTGGCGAGGAAGCGCTCAAGAGAGCCCATGATTGCCGCATGGAGCATGACGATACGCTCCTCCTCGCTTTTTTCATTTATACAGTAGAGGTCAAAGCGTTCGGGGAGGTTCATATCAAGCTGAATGGTTGCAACCTGCCACTCTCGCCCGAGCGAATCGTGCGCGACGAAGTCAATTTTAGGGCCGTAGAAGGCCGCTTCACCGGCGACTTCCGTGGCGTGCACGCCTTTACCTGAAACGATACTGCGGAGTTCATTTTCCGCTCTCTCCCACACGTCCTTCCCACCCAAATATTTCTCCGGCTGTTTTGGGTCATGTAATGAGAGGCGCACGTCAAGGGAAAATCCCGCAGTTTTCGCATAAAACTCGTCCACGATATCCCAGATTTTTTCAATCTCCTCTTTTACCTGTGAGAAACGGCAAAAGACGTGTGCATCGTCCTGCGTGATGGCGCGTACACGTGTGAGGCCCGAGAGTTCTCCGGTCTGCTCGTCGCGATACACCTTGGTGGTTGAGGCGTAGCGCTGGGGAAGCTGGCGGTAGCTCCAGTTCTTTCGTTTGTAAATCTGCGTGTGGTGCGGACAGTTCATCGGCTTCATGGCGAACTCGTGTCCCTCGCGTGTGGACACTTTGAAAAGTTCTTCTCCAAACTTTTGCCAATGACCGCTTGTCTCATAGAGGTCTTTTTTCGTGAGGTGGGGGATGTCCACCTGCTCATATCCGCGCACCTTGCGGAGTTTCCAGACATACTCGTCCAGGAGATTTCTTATGAGCGTACCCTTGGGAGTAAAGAGAGGAAGACCAGCACCCACAAGGTCGGAAAATACAAAAAGGTCCAGCTCTTTGCCGAGTTTTCGGTGGTCACGTTTCTCTGCTTCCGCAAGCATCTTTAAATGCGCGTCTAAATCCTCTTTGTTTTCAAACGCAAGACCGTAGATACGGGTGAGCATCGGGTTTTCTGCGCTTCCACGCCAGTAGGCACCGGCAATTTTTGTAAGCGCAAATCCATGTGAGTTTATATCGCGCGCGTTTTCCACATGCCCCCCAGCGCAGAGGTCGGTATACGAGCCTGAAGTATAGGTGGTGAGCACTTCGCCTTTCTCATGAAACTCTTCGACAAGTTCTTTTTTGTAGGGCTCGTTCCCAAAGAGCTCTCGTGCCCTGGGGAGGGTTATTTCTTCGCGTTTAAACTCGCCCCATGTGGAGAGTATCTCCAGCATCTTTTTTTCTATCATGGGGAGGTCGGCGTTAGAAATTGGTTTCTTAAACTCAAAGTCGTAATAGAAACCGTTTTCTACCGCAGGGCCGATGGCACGCTTTGTGCCAGGCCAAAGCTTCGTCACGGCCGCCGCCAAAAGATGGGCAAGCGAGTGGCGAAGCGGGGAGAGATTGTTGGGATTTTGAGCCATACCGTACAGTACATGGTATGAGATTTTAGCATTTTCTGCAATAGAATAGTTGTAAGTATTCTCCAAATACTTGACAATTATTGAAATAAGAGATATGTTCATTCTAGTTCTTGTTCTCTGAAGCGTCTCTTTTTTCGCCAAGCTTTCCCTCTATATATGGGAGGTTTCTAATGGAACTGTTGATGGAGTGTAACAATGCGTACGTTGTCGGCGGTTGCCCCGGGCCTTCGCAAGGAGGCGATTCGTCATTTCTTGAGGCGAGGCCCGTTCTGTCTTCCGAAGGCGGTCTGCTCTTTATTGTGCATCACTACGAAGCGGGCGTTCTTCCGGTGGGGGACAGAATTACTCCATATAAGTGGGAAGTGGTCGGGGGTGAGTACGGAGCGTTCAAGCTTAAAGAGCGTATCCCCTACGTTCCGACTTGTATGTTTTGGATATTCAGAAAATCCTTTTCGGAGCTTATGCCCGATGTGTTGACTGCGGGTGAATTCAGGGCATGCGCGCGCGGCCCGCTCGTTCTTCCCGAGTTTGTGGAGGAGATATTTTTGGTCAACGAGAGTGTGGCAGCAGTGCTCCGTGCAGGCTGGATAAAAGAAAGTTTCTCTAAGGCATGGGACAAAGCCCTCGCAGAGAACTGGGCAGACGCACATCGGTATGCAGATCTTGCGTTTGTCATGAAGGGCGGTTTTGATCTCGCGATCTTCGTTCTTGTCGTTATCGCAACCGAAAAAATCTACGGCAAAAAAAGGGCCGAATGGGAAGTTTCTTATGCGCGAAATTCTTGCGGAGCTGCGTTTATCGTAGAATTTCAGAAACAAAAAGAGCGAGTTTTGGAAGCACTCGCGGCAAAAAACCCTTTCCCTGCGCAATGAAGAGTCAATCCCTCGTACCATGTGTGCGAGGGATTTTTAAAGTCCCTTCACCTTTTCCACAATGAGCGAGTGGTCGCCTTTTCTTTTGGAAACCTTTCCTTTTATGGCGAGCCCCCTGTCTTCTTCAAAAAAGCTTTTATATTCGGTGTAGGCACGAGGAAACACCACGGCTTCAATAGTGTCGTTCAAGTCTATGAGCTTCACAAACGCCATAGGTTCTCCTTTTGCGGTGAGTATGGTTCTTACTTCCGCGACCATGCCGCCTGTCACCACAGTCGCTCCCTCGGGGAACCTTTTTACTTTTTGAATCGGTGTTTTTATCGCCTCCAACTGCGTCCGATATTCATCCAGCGGGTTGCCTGAAAGGTAGAGTCCGAGAAGTTCTTTTTCCCATTTGAGCATTTCTTTGCGCGTGGCGGGCGGGGTGGCACGCAGATGGAGCTTGGGTGTGGACACCTGACTTTCCATAAGACCGAAGAGGGAGTTTTGTTTCATCGCGGCGCGCGAATACTCTTTATTGTACGCAAGGATTTCCTCCATGTTAGCGACGCATGCCGCGCGCTCGGCGAGCGCGTCTACCGCGCCGCACTTTACAAGCGACTCAAAGGATTTTTTGTTGAAGTTTCTGTGTTGGATGCGCTCTATGAAATCTGCAAGAGAGGCATATGGTCCACGTTCCTCGCGCTCGTGTATAATGGCATCAGCGATTTCTGTGCCGAGATTTTTCACGGAGTAGAGTCCAAAACGGATTTCTTCTTTTTTTGTCTCGGGGTCTTCTATTATGGAGAAATTTCCCGCACTTTTGTTGATATCTGGCGGAAGCACAGGAAGTCCCATGCGCGCGCACTCGCTCATGGTCGCCGCCACCTTGTCTATATCACCTGATTCTGTGGTGAGCACCGCCGCCATGTATTCGGCAGGATAGTTTGCTTTGAGGTAGGCGGTCTGATAGGCGACGCGGCCGTAACTTGCCGCATGCGAATTGTGCACGAAGAAATTGTCAGCGATGAAATTTTCCGGGCCATGGACCGACAGGTCGTATGTCATTTCTCGACCGTCATATTCAACCGAAACGACCTCATCCCAGAATATATCGGATCGCGCGTGAGCGAGGAGGATAGACGAATGCAGTGCGGTACCGATACTGTCAATAGTTCCGCGAGTGAAGCCGAGTTTGCGCACATCAACGCTAAAAACTCGTTCAGACAGTCCTGTTACGGATGCAAGGGTTCTCACGGACGCGCCCGTTCGCGCCATTTCATCTCTAATGGCTTGAAAGATCTCTGCGGGTACCGTATCTCGTGTCCCGCGGCCGAGATTATTTGCGCGCGAAGCACTTTTTTTAACCAGTGTTTCTAAGGCGGCGCTTTTCTTTCCTATAAGATGCCGACCGATATGCTCCTTGAAATGTATCAGGTTTTCCTGTCCGCTCACGACGATTGTCCAGCCCGTTTTATGACCGCCACGATAGCGGAATGATTTCGTGTGAATCGTGCTCACTATGCCAAAGCGCATGAGAAGGTGCTGGACATCGTCAGCAAGTCGGTGTGAACTGGTGGCGTAAAAGGTTTGGTAATCAGTGATATTGACACAGCCATCGCCCTGCCAAAGCTTGCCGAGGAAGCATGCGACAGAAGGGTTGTTGGCTGAAAAGATATTGTCAGGGACATATTTCTCTACGGCCCGCTTGCCATAAAGACCCAGGGTTTTAATCCAGGAAAAAAGACCATTCCCCCCCCCACGCGCTTTTATGCCGACATAGACGCTCGCCGCGCTTTTGCTCCGATCAATGGTCGTTTTTGTATTAGAAAATTTTTGTGCGGCGCATATAAAATCTTGCAGTTCGTCTTCTTGCGTCGAGTAAAAGTAGATACCGTGGGGGTGGCAGAGGTTGCCCTCGGCAATGAGGTAGCCAAGCGCAGCCGCTTCATATTCAGGGATAAAAACCGCTTTCATCGGCTCCGGCAGGCGTCGAGGTACGGCGACGCGCGTTCCCGCTCGGAGTTTTGATAATTCAGTCCAACCGTGCCATGTGTAGAGCGGGTGATTGGCGGTTGCGCGTATCATGCGGCCGGAACGCGTAACCATGAGGTACACGGGCTTGACGCCGTTTTCAAATGGTTTCGTTGCACGGCTCGTGACGATTTTTTGACCAGCGCTTAATGCGTAGACAAGCGGACTTTTTTGTCGAATTAACAATGACCTGACTGTTGTCGGTATACCACTTTCTGCGTCGGCGACGCGCGCTGATGCCACCAAGCACTTATTAAATCCATACGCGGCGAAGGGCTCTATGAGATGCCACAATTGCTCCGCTTTTTCTTTGTTGAGCCCGTGTTCCACAAACCCCCTCAAGAGCTTTTCTTTCTGTGCTTCCATTTCCGCGGGGATTTTTTTCCCCATTGCTTTGCGAAGCTTGTCTGCCTCAAGCCATGAATATCCACCGAGTTTTATCGCAATCATCAAGACATCATCTTGGTAGGTGATGACGCCGAAGGACTTTTCAAGGATCTCTTTGAGGCGCGGGTCAGGATAGGAGATAAGCTTTGGGTCGTTCTTTCGCCTCACGTATTCGGGGATTGATTCTATGGGTCCCGGACGATAGAGCGCGACCATGGCGTTTATGTCCTCAATACGGGTGGGCTTGAGCTCCATGAGATAGTGGGTCATGCCGGAGCCGTTCAGCTGAAATGTACCCATCGTTTCTCCTCGTGCGAGCATTTCAAATGTCTTCTTGTCGTTGAAGGGGATGCGTTCAATGTCAACCTCTTCTCCGCGTCGTTCCTTGATGCGCCGCACGGCATCTTCTAGAATGGCGAGGTTTGCGATGCCCAGGAAGTCAAATTTGATAAGCCCCGCGTCCTCAATGGCGTGCATGTCGTACTGCGTAATGACCTTGCCACCCTTGGGGTCGTGCTGTACCGGCACAAAGTCGGAGAGGGGAGTCGGGGCAATGACGACACCCGCCGCATGGACAGAGATATGTCGCACGCAGCCTTCAAGTTTTTTCGCCATGTCTATGATTTCTTTGGTGAGCGGCTCCTTCTCGTACATTGTCTGGAGCTCCGGCGTAGTCTCAATCGCGCGGTCTATAGTCATCGGGAAGCCCTGTGCGCCGAGAGGAATGAGTTTTGAAATGCGGTCACCCGCTTCGTAGGGGTGCCCGAGCGCACGGGCGACATCGCGCACGGAGCCACGCGCCATCATGGTGCCGAAGGTGCCTATCTGCGCCACCTTGTCTTCGCCGTATTTTCGTCTCGCGTATTCTATGAGTTCGTCACGACGGTTGTCGGCAAAGTCCATGTCTATATCTGGCGCTGAGGGGCGTTCAGGGTTTAGGAACCGCTCAAAGGGCAGCCCGAATTCAAAAGGATTGACCTTGGTAATGCCCGTGAGGTAGGTGACGAGCGACCCTGCGACAGAGCCGCGAATGTTTGTGTAGATATTATTTTCTTTTGCATAACGGAGGAGGTCGGCAACGATAAGGAGATAGACGGAAAACCCTTTGTCTTTGATGATTTTGAGCTCATACTCAAGACGGTCGGTGACTTCCTTCGTAAGCGAAAGGCCGCGGGGCGCCACGCCCCCATAAGCAAGACGGCGGAGTTCGCCGTCTTCGGTGGCACCATCGGGGAGCGGAAGATTGGGGAATACCCATGAGCCAAGAGTGAGCTTTAAGTCGCACATGCTGGCGACCTTAAGAGTATTTTCCACCGCCTCGGGGATGTCCTTGAATTTTTCTTTTGCCTCGTCGGGACTGATGAACGAGAAATCATCCCCTTCGCCGAAAAGTCCCGAGTCACCGATATCGGTGCCTGTTTGCACGGCGAGGAGCGTGGCGTGGGCCTTCGCATCGTCAGTGTGGAGATAGTGTGAGTCCTGGGTGCCGACGAGGGGGATGGAAAGCTTCCGCGCGAGCGCTACGACGCGCTCGCGCACCTTCTCCACGTCAGGAATCTTCGGATGGTGCATGACCTCAAGAAAATAGTTTTCTTTGCCGAAAATGTCTTGATATTCGCGTGCGACGGCTTCCGGACGGAGAGGGTCGCCGCCCTGTATCGCACGGGAAAGTTCACCCCCGAGACACCCAGAAAGACAGATAATACCCTCGTGGTATTCGCGGAGCAGATCCTTATCCATACGGGGTTTGTAGTAGTACCCTTCAAGATTTGCTTTAGTGACGAGTTTAATGAGGTTCTTGTAGCCGGTGAGATTTTTTGCAAGAAGCGTGATGTGGTATCGTCGGTTGTCCACATTTGGTTCTTTGTCAAAGCGTGTTCTCACCGCGACATATCCCTCCACCCCTATGATTGGCTTCACACCTTGGGCGATACATTCCTTATAAAACTCAATCGCGCCATACATGTTGCCGTGGTCGGTGAGTCCGAGGGCGGGCATGCCAAACTCTTTGGCACGCCGTACCATCCCCTTGATCTTTGAAAGACCATCCAAGAGGGAGTAGTGTGAATGAGTATGTAAATGGACGAACGAAGACATAATAGTGACAGTGTAACATGTCGTAAGCGTTCTTTAATTTCTAATATCTAATTTCTAATTTACCTAATTCTAATTAAACCCCAATGACCAAATTCCAATTCCCAATTAAACGCCAATCAAAAAACTCAAATGAACAGCTTTTGGGATTTGTGGTTTTGGATTTCATTGGGCATTGAGCATTGGGGTTTGGGGTTTTATTATGTGAATTAGAAATTATTAAGTGTTGAGATAGTATATTCTATACACACACTACCCGTGCGAAAGTATAAAAAATTACAATTTAAATGTCTCATTGGTGTTGATGAAGCGGGGCGTGGGCCGCTCGCGGGACCGCTTTCTCTTTGTGCGCTCTTTGTGAAAAATGTGCAAACGCTTGAATGGTTTGTGGACATAAAAGATTCTAAAAAACTTTCCGAAAAAAAGCGCGAATGGTGGTTTACAAAAATAAAAGAAGCGGAAGCGGAGGGACTCCTCCGCGCAGAAGTTGTTTTTACGGACAATAAAACGATAGACGAAAAGGGGATGGGGTATTGTCTCAAGGAAAGTGTGGCACGTGCGCTTGCGCCGTTTGTCGGAGAGAAAGAGAAAACCCTTGTGCTTTTGGACGGGAGTTTATACGCACCCCGCGAGTTCCCCCATCAGAAAACCATCATCAGGGGCGATGAAAAAGAACGTAGTATCGCAATGGCTTCTGTTCTGGCAAAAGTGACGCGCGACAGGGAAATGTGCCGCTTGGCTAAAGAATATCCAGAGTATGGCTTTGAGGCACACAAAGGGTACGGTACTAAGGGGCACTATCTCGCGATTAAAGCGCACGGTGTATCGGCTGTTCATAGAAAGAGTTTTCTGCAAAGAATCTCTAACTCAAATTCCAATGACCAAATCCCAATTCCCAATCAAACCCCAAGCAAAAAACTCAAATGAATAGCTTTCGGGATTTGTGGTTTTGGATTTCATTGAGCATTGAGCATTGGGGTTTGGGCTTTGTTTTTGCACCACTCCCACCCCGCTTCCCCTTCTTGCTCCAAAACCATCTGTGGTGTATAGTACTAGGGTATGGTAGTACGAATGAGACATACCCGAGGGCATACCCGAAATCGGCGCTCCCATCATGGAATAGAGGGGCAGGCGCTTTCAAAATGTGCATCCTGTGGCGCGTCCCATGTGCGACATCGCGCATGTGCGGCATGCGGCACCTACAGAGGGCGGCAGGTGTTTAGCGTCGCAAAGAAGCACGCGAAGACAGAGAAGAAAAAGAAGGAGAAAGCAGAAGCGGGGAAAGCGCAAAATTAAAAAGCGCAAAGCGTAAAGGTAAGGTGTCGCCAAAGGCGACCCGATAGTTTTACATTTTTCGTTTTACGTTTTGCATTTGAAACATGTCGAGTAGGCACCTTGCAAGAAGCATAGTGATGCAGACCCTCTTTGAGTGGGATTTCAACGGGTGTCACGATGCTAAAATAGAAGAGATTTTGGAGCGGAACCTCCTTGAGTTTGCGCCTGGCGAGGGCGACTTTTCCTTTACCAAAAATCTCACCAAGAACATTCTCAAAAAAAGAAAGGCGATAGACGCGATTATTGAAAAAGCGGCACCGGAGTGGCCGATAGACAAAATTTCTCTCATAGACAGAAACGTACTCCGTATCGGACTTTTTGAACTCCTCTTTGCAGATAGGGGAGAGGTGCCTCCAAAAGTTGCCATCAACGAAGCGATAGAACTTGCCAAAACATTTAGCGGCGACACAGGAGGAAAGTTTGTAAACGGTGTACTTGGCGCGGTGTACCGCGAGCTTGGAGAACCGGGGAAAGAAGATGTGGGGAGGAAGTTTGACGCAAAAAAGAAAAATCTCGTAGATATCACCAAACTCCCCCTGGAGCGCCTTGGGGGTGCGGTGGTGTATGCAAAGAAGGGCGGGAAAATCTATCTTGCACTCGTGCACGATATTTTTGCGCACTGGACGCTTTCCAAGGGCAAGCTTGAGGGAGACGAGTCCGAAGAAGAGGGTACGATACGAGAACTCAAAGAAGAAATCGGTGTTGATATCACGATTAAGAAAAAAATCGGAGAAAACGAATATATCGCCTCCGACCCCGAGCGCGGGAAAATCAGAAAACACGTATCCTATTTCCTTGCAGAAACTCCTTACAAAGAATTGACGCTCGGCACTTCTGGCGGGCTTGATGATGCACGGTGGTTTCCCCTAGAGGACGTGCCGGAGCTTGCGCTCTATGACGACGTAATCCCTTTGGTGACCAAGGGCATAAAAATGATACCGAAGTAGAAAAATTTCAGATTTCAGATTTTCGATTTATGAACAAAGAAGAACTGAAAGCAAGGACAAAAAAGTATGCGTTAAGGATAATCAAACTCGTAGAAGCATTACCTAAAACAACAACAGGACGAACAATCGGAAACCAGCTCATCCGTAGCGGTACCTCCATCGGAGCGAACTACAGGGCGGCTCTACGGGCGCGTTCAAAACTCGAGTTTATCGCAAAGTTAGGTATTGTGATTGAAGAAGCGGATGAGAGCGCGTTTTGGCTGGAAATAATTATAGAAAACAAACTTTTTAAAAAGGAATTAGTAGGGTCACTTTTGCAGGAAACGAACGAACTAGTCGCAATTTTTGTTACCACCAGGAAATCTTCAAAATCTTAAATCGTATATCTTAAATTATTATGGATTTCTCACAATTTGAAAAACGAACGGGAGTTGTATTCAAGGATACACGTTTTTTACTGCGCGCGTTCACCCATCGTTCATATTTAAACGAACACCCAAAAGAAAAAATAGAGCACAATGAACGATTTGAATTTTTAGGTGACGCCGTGCTTGAACTCGCGGTCACGGTCTATCTTTTTAACAGATTTCCCGAAAGACCCGAAGGGGAGCTCACCGCTTTCCGCGCGGCACTGGTGAATACCATGATGCTTTCAGACACGGCGCTTGAACTCGGTTTTTCCGATTTTCTGCTTCTTTCGCGTGGAGAAGCGAAAGATGTGGGGAAGGCGCGACAATATATTCTTGCAAACACCTACGAAGCGGTTGTCGGGGCTATTTTTCTTGACCAGGGATATAGAGAGGCAGAAGCGTTTATTGCGCGGACTCTCTTGGGACGGCTTGATAGCGTATTAGAAAAAGGGACATGGCAGGATGCAAAAAGCAGTTTCCAAGAAAACGCACAGGAAATTCTTTCCGTAACTCCCTCGTACAAAGTATTGAGCGAACTAGGTCCTGACCATGACAGAGAGTTTACCGTGGGTGTATTTCTGGGTGAAGAAGAAGCGGGTAAGGGTGAGGGAAAATCAAAACAAGAGGCGGAACAAAATGCCGCACGGAATGCGTTAGAGAAGAAAGGGTGGAAATAGAGCAGAAAAATTTCAGATTTCAGATTTTCGATTTATGAACAAAGAAGAACTGAAAGCAAGGACAAAAAAGTATGCGTTAAGGGTAATCAAACTCGTAGAAGCATTACCTAAAACAACAACAGGACGAACAATCGGAAACCAGCTCATCCGTAGCGGTACCTCCATCGGAGCGAACTACAGGGCGGCTCTACGGGCGCGTTCAAAACTCGAGTTTATCGCAAAGTTAGGTATTGTGGTTGAAGAAGCGGATGAGAGCGCGTTTTGGCTGGAAATAATTATTACGACAAGCGAGGGGCAAAGTGAAAAAGTGTTTTAACTTTTTCACTAACTCCCTGCGAAGTCGTAACAAAGGGTTTAAAACCCCGCCCCTGGGGGCGGAAAAGAGTGAGCGACCTGTGGTGAGCGTTGTCGAACCAAGCGAACACAAAACGGGTGCAGGGCTTGCCCTGCGGTTAAAACCCTTTATAGAAAACAAACTTTTTAAAAAGGAATTAGTGGGGTCACTTTTACAGGAAACGAACGAATTAGAGCCTATCTCAAAATTCGCTTTCGAGCCGAGAGACGTGATTTTTATGGCGAAACGGGAGGTGGAGGGCGAGGAATATCGAGATATTTCGAGCCCGAACCGAAGCGTTACAGCCAAAAATCGCGTTCTCTGCGAGCCGGAATGGAATTTTGAGATAGGGCTCTAGTCGCAATTTTTGTTACCACCAGGAAATCTTCAAAATCTTAAATCGTATATCTTAAATCTTACATTATCCATGTTGCTCAAGCGGCTTGAATTAAGTGGCTTTAAATCTTTCGCACACCCGACAGTGCTTGAGTTCAGTACTCCGGTGACTGCAGTCGTGGGACCAAACGGTTCCGGAAAGTCAAACATTGCCGAGGCGATGCGTTTTGTGTTAGGAGAGCAGTCCATGAAGTCGCTTCGCGGAAAACGCGGAGAAGATTTGATTTTTCATGGCTCAAAATCGCTCCATCGGCAGAATAGAGCAAGCGTCGCCGTAGTGTTTGATAACAAGGACGGGGTATTCCCCCTTGATTACGATGAGATAGAGATAAAACGCGCAGTCTATCGTGACGGCGATAACCATTATTTTATAAACGGAAGTCGGACACGCCTCAAAGACATCTTTGAGCTCCTCGCGGCGGTGCATATCGGCGCAACAAGTCACCACATCATTTCCCAGGGTGAGACGGATCGCATTCTGAACTCTTCCATAAAAGAGCGGCGGGGAATGATAGAAGACGCACTCGGGCTTAAGGTGTATCACTATAAACTGAAAGAGAGTGAGCAGAAGCTTCAAAAAACAAAAGAAAATATCGCACAGTCGGAAAATGTGAAAAAAGAAATTGCCACCCACCTCGGGTTCCTAGAACGGCAGGTTGCGAAAATACAGGAGACGGAGAAGCTCCGCGCGGAACTCCTCGTGCTCTATAAAGAATATCTTTCGGGGGAACACGGTTTTCTCTCTCGTGAGAAGACTCTCCTCACAGCAGAAAAAAGCGCACCAGAGAAAGAACGCGCCGAGGTTGCGTGCCATATCAGAGAGAAAGAAGCGTTTCTGAAAAATGGAAAACGAGAAGATGGGGAGGGGGGTCATGCACAAGCGCTAGAAGCAAAGATACGAGAACTTCGTCACGAAAAAGACGGGCTTTCGCGAGCCCTGGGGCGCTTGGAGGGTCTCATAGAATACAGTGAACGCGAAAAAGAGAAGCGGGCGCGGCAAGATGGCGAGCGTGTCATGTTTCCGCGAGGCGCCTTTGAAGATTTCTGGAGAGATATTAAGAACGTGATTGGGAGAGGTGAGGAGACTCTCGATATAGAAACGGCGAAAGCGGTGTTCCGGAGTATTAAGGAGAAAATTTCTCTCTTTTTTAGCGCGCACGGAGAGCGGGAGAAAAGTGAATATGATGTGGAAACCGTGGCACGGCTCGTGGCGGAGAAGGAGAAGATAAAACATGCGCTCACCGTTGCCGAAGAAAAGGAAAAGCAGTTTTTGCATGACCTTGAAACCGAACGCCATGCGCATGAAAAAGAACGCGGTGCGGAGAGGGTTTTGGAGCAAGAGCTCTTTGCGCTTCGCACAAGAGAAAACGAGCTCACAACGCGCATGGAACTTTTTTCATACCGCGAAGAACGTCTCCAGCAGGAGGAAAACCGATTTCATGACGAGCTTAAAGACGCAGGCTTTCTCTTGGGGACCGGTGTACTTCGGTTTGCGGACGCGCATCAAGGGCAGACCCCACCTTCTCGCGAGGAACAAGAGAAAAAGAAGCATAAGATAGAACGGATGAAGATCAAGATTGAGGAGATTGGCGTGGGGGGTGCAGACGTACTCAAGGAATATGAAGAAGTAAAGGCGAGGAACAGTTTTTTGGAAAAAGAAATTCTTGACCTCGCAAAATCAGCGGAATCGCTTGAAAAACTTATCAAGGAACTTTTTGAGCGCATTGACACCGAGTTTAAAAATGGCGTTGCACACATTAACGAAGAGTTTCAGGAAATTTTCTCTTCCCTTTTTGGCGGCGGGAATGCATCTCTTCTCATCGTGACAGCCCCTCCTAAAAAACGCCGCGCACTTCACGAAGAATTCCTCCCTGGGGAAGAAGATGAGGGAGAGGAAGAAATCCCCGAAGAGGGAGTTGATATTGCGGTGACTCTTCCTACAAAACGAGTAAAGGGACTTGGGGTTCTGTCGGGTGGTGAACGGTCGCTCACCTCTATTGCGCTCGTATTTGCAATAACACTCGTGAACCCGCCGCCGTTTCTCATTCTTGACGAGACCGACGCGGCACTTGATGAATCAAATTCACGAAAATATGGCGGTCTCCTTCAGAAGCTCAAGAAAAGCACGCAGTTCATCGTGATTACACACAACAGGGAGACCATGACACAGGCGGGGGTACTCTATGGAGTGACGTCTGCCCCAGACGGGACCTCGCGCGTGCTCTCGGTAAAGCTCGGCGAGGCAGAAGATTTTGTGGATAACTCACCGCAAGGACCGTCCTTGCGGTGAGTTATCCACAACGGCGAATCCTCACTCACATCTATTTTTCAAAGCGTTGCGAATTGTTTCGCTGTCGGCGTACTCAAGCTCGGAACCAGTAGAGAGTCCGCGCCCGAGCATTGAGATAGTAAACCCATATTTTTCTTGGTGTGGCTTTAGGATGAGCTTCAATTCCAGCGCAGTGTGATCACCTTCCGGCGTTGCATTGAGGGCAAGGATAACTTCTTTTAGGGGACTTTTTGCTACGCATTTCTCAATCTTTGTTTGCAACTCTCCAATACGCGGTGGAATGATGGGGCTTTTTATCTCTGACAGTGGAATAAGTGAACCGAGCACAAAGAAACGGCCCAAATGAACACCCGTTTTCTCCAGATTGACGAGGTCTACATCTTTTTCAACAACAATGAGGGTGTCTGTAACGGTAGGTGTGCGTAGGCAGAGATCACAAAGCGACGAATCACTCTCCCTGCCGGAGGCAGGTCCTCCTCCGGAGGAAAAGTATCTGCGACATTCTCTGCATTGAGACGTGTGTGCGATGAGCGTAGTGATACTAGAAGAAAGTTCCCGTGCAAAACGGGGATTTCCTGAAAGGAGGAAATACACAAAGCGTTTCGCTTGCCTCGTGCCTATGCCCGGGAAGCGGGAAAAATGCTTTGCAAGTTTTTCTATGTCTGACATATGTTAAAATTTGGAATCTAGAGTTTTTCCGCCGAAGGCAGATCCTCCTCTGGAGGAGAATTTCAGATGTGGCGAAAATCAGCGAAAAGTTTTTAAAAATCATCTTCTATACCGCCCAGAGAATCTTCCGCGCCGTCTCTAGGAAGTGTAGGGTCAGAGCGGCTCGTGTGCTCTTCTATTTCCTTGAAGGTGGTTCGCTTCTCGTCAAAATAAAGCTCCACTTTCCCCAGCGGGCCGTTTCTGTGTTTTTCCACAAGTATTTCCGCGATGTTATTCCGCTCCTCGGCATCTTTGTATCGGTCTTCGCGGTGGATAAACATCACGACATCGGCGTCTTGTTCAAGCGCGCCTGAATCACGAAGGTCGGAGAGGCGCGGTCTGTCGCGTCGTTGCTCCACGGCACGCGAGAGCTGTGAAAGGGCGAGGACGGGAATATTCAATTCTCGTGCGATTCCTTTCAACCCGCGTGAAATCTCCGTCACCTGCTGTACCATTGATTCGTAGCTTTTCGGCGGGGTAATGAGCTGGAGATAGTCCACGACTATCATGCGGATGCCGTGCTCTGCTTTCATGCGGCGCGATACGGAGCGTATTTGGAGTAAGCTATTTCCCGCAACATCGTTTATATAAATTGGCGCTTTGGAAAGACGGTCAAGCGCATGCTGGATGTGTTCAAAATCCTCATCGCGCACTGAACCGGTACGGAGCTTCCATGAATCCACAAGTGATTCCGCCGAGAGCATTTTGTCTACGAGTTGTTGAGCGCTTGTTTCCAGAGAGAAGATGCCAATAGGAATGTTGTGTTTTGAGGCCGCGTTTCGCGCAATATCCATCGCAAGCGATGTTTTACCAACAGACGGCCGCGCGGCAAGGATGACGAGGTCGGAGTTTTGGAGCCCCGCAAGAAGGTTATCAAGGCGCTTAAAACCGGTAGGAACACCGCGGATTTCCCCTTTTGATTTATGAAGGCGGTCAAGACGCTCAAAGGCCTCGCCGAGGCCGTCTTTGAGTGACGTGAAGTTGCGCGATGTGCTCATATTAGAAACGCCAAAAATACGCTTTTCCGCGCCGTCAAGGATTTCAGCGATATCCGCACTTTCGTTGTAGCCAAGTTCTCCGATTGCATCCGCCGCCTCTATGAGTTTCCTGAGAATATGCTTTCGCTGAATAATCTCCGCGTAGTAGATGAGGTTTGCCGAGGAGGGGACTACATTCACGAGTTCGGCGAGATATGTCCTGCCACCCGTGGTTTCAAGTTGTTTTTTTTCGGCGAGGCGCGAGGCGACAGAGAGGATGTCTATCGGCTCATTTTTGCGGTGAAGGTCAAGCATTGCTTCGCAGATGATGCGGTGCTTCACGGCATAAAACGAATCGGGACGAACCATGTCCTCTATCTCAAAGAGCGCCCCTTGCTTCAGCATGATAGAGCCGAGAAGCGCTTTCTCGTTTTCAATATCCTGCGGGGGTACACGGAAACCTCCCCCGATGTTTTTTGTAGGTGATGAGGGAAGTGTCTGTGGCGGCAGATATGCGGACATCAAGCAATTGTAACACTACAAAAAAAGCGCCAACGAGGCGCTACAGTGCATAAGGTGGGGATAAGAAGAATCGTTCTTTGCTACTTAAACCGTTGGCCGAGGAGAACTTCAACTTGTAGTAATTTGTCCTCAATTCTTTCTATACGATTAGTGCGGTCTCGTAGTAGGATATTTTCAACCCTGTCTAAGCGAACTTTTACTTCGCCCAACTCGCTCTTCACCTCGCCCAACTCGGTTTTTGAGGCAGTTTCTTCAAAACCCCGCTGTATCATTGCCGCGAGGTCATCAAATTTGCCCTCAAACTTCTTATCCATTCCGTCAAATCTCCTATCAATGCCATCAAACCTCTCGTCAATTCCCGAAAACTTCTTATCAATTCCAGCAAATCTCTTATCAATGCTCCCAAACCTCTTATCAACTTTTTCAAAGCCACGCGTGGTTGCAGATGCTAACTTATCTATCTTTTCTTCAATTTTCTTAAAGTCACTTTGCATAGAATTGATTATACTAGATCCTATCTCAAAATTCCATTCCGGCTCGCAGAGAACGCGATTTTTGGCTGTAACGCTTCGGTTCGGGCTCGAAATATCTCGATATTCCTCGCCCTCCACCTCCCGTTTCGCCATAAAAATCACGTCTCTCGGCTCGAAAGCGAATTTTGAGATAGGCTCTAAACACAGAATGCAGAGGCAACACTTCTCAATGTTTACAGTGCCAGTTCTGTGGTGATTGCCGGAACGATGCTCTCGGGTGGTGGGAGCGAATCTGTCGTGGTCGCCGTTTCTTCATTTAGAGGAATTGCCGCTTCTGTTGAACTTCCGATTTCTACACTTGGTGAAGTCGTTTCTCCTGGAATTATCGGGTCAGTGGTAGAGGCGATGTTGTCTTCAACAGGCAGTATCGCCGTCCCCGGTGCCTCAACAGTCACTAGCCGTTCTGCGCTTGCCACGTTCCCGTCGGGGTCTTCTGCCCGGTAGATGATGGCGTATGTTGAGGGGAGAGAGGTATCAATGTCTACCATTTCTCCCGATGCAAGAAGGACATCATTGACCGTAGTGGAGTAGCCGAGATTGGGGTACGCTCCGCTTACCACCGTCGCACCATTATCGGAATATCCCGAGCCGACGGTGATGTGTGCAAGCGCCGCGCCATTCACGGTGATAGAAAGCGTAGAAGATGCGGTTTCATTTTGAGCATTTGGAATTTGGTCGTTGGGGTTTTGTTGGTCATTGGTCATTGGAGTTTGGGGTTTTTCTTCGCACGCTCCTTGCGTGGATGCTACATTCCCGTCCACGACAGAAAGACAATACGGTTCCCCCGTGTTTTTGTCATAAAAGGTGATGCCCGCCCTGTTTTCCGAAGATCCCACGGTGAGGGCGTGCGTAGTGGTGTTTTCTACAACAAGCGTTTTTATAAACGCGGTATCTGCGATAAAACTTGCCACTTTCATCGCACCGTCCACGAGTGTCAATCCGAAATCTTGGAGTGACTGTGCTACATCGCCGGAGAACGTAATAGCCCCTGACGAGAGCGGTGAAAGTGCGTCCTCAATCGCTATAATCCGCTCTGTCAGTATTTCAATCTTTGCGATCAACTCCTTAACGCCGCCGATCGTGAACGTCACAAGTTTGTAGAGGTCAACCCCTCTTTTGTTGGTGCTCAAAATTTCGTCAGGGGACTCTTCGGCAATCAAGCCAATCCGCACAGGCGCGTCCTCTGCTTCGTAGGTATAGTGATATTCAAAAATGGGGAGGTTCTTAATCTCTTCAACCCAGCTTGTACCTGTGGATAAATCACCGTAAGGACCGTCCTTGCGTTTGATGTCTTTTTTGGTGTCGCGAGCGGAAACGTTGACGAAAGAGTTTGCCGCGACATCTCCCGCAACGTGGAGCGCGTATTCCGGCGTGGACGTGCCGATGCCGACATTGCCGGTGTCTTCGCGTACATACAAAACCTTGCCTGCGATAAAGTTTTTCGCCGTACTCACGAAACCCTCTTCGTCTATGGCGAGTGACGGCGTGGAAGTAGGGGATGTAGAAGCAATGTCTATCCGCAGGCCAATATCTTGTACCGCTTTTGTCAAGACAGACACCAATTTGTCATACGTAACCGCTTCGGGCAACCCGTCTTTTAACTCCACGACTTCAGGGATGACCGTAAACACTTCCTCGGCGATAAAGCCCACCTTTCTCGCCCTATCCGCGCTCGCATCCTCTTTCCAGTAAAATGAAACGGGGTTTAGTTTAAGCACATCTTCTAATCCATACGAAAGTTCCTCAATCCGTTCCTTATATTTCAAAGACGAAGCCCCGCAGGTTGCACCTCCCTGCGTCACCTCAAAAGACGATGGGTCAATGCAGAGATATTCGTCATCCGCGCCAACTTCGTCCGTAAGAGAAGACGAAAACCCTACTGTCCCCACAACCGTCAGGTGCGCCCGAGGGGTGGTCGTCCCGATACCCACATAACTGCCGAAGGTAGCCCCGCCGTCTACGGTAAGTGCCGCTTCTCCCCACGGAGAAGTAGAGGTCGCCGTCTGTCCCACACGCAAGGTCGTCCGCACGGCAAGGGCTTCAGCGGTTGTATATCCGCTGTCCGAGACCGCGAGGTACGGGTAGTCCTCGTCATTTCCCACGAAGAAGGTAGGAGAGGAGAACTGATAGACGCGGAGGTTGTCGTTGGCGTTTTCAATAAAGGCAACGCGGTTTGGAGAGAGCGCGACGAGGGCGAGGATGCCGTTTCCCCCGGTGTTGAGCTCCGTCCCAATCTCCGTCCACGTAGAGCCGTTAAATTCATACACACGGAGGTCGTCGTTCGTTTCGTCAAGAAAAGCGACGCGGTTAGGCGAGAGGGTCGCGAGGGTGGGGTTGGTGACCGTCGCGATGTTAAGCTCCGTCCCAATCTCCACCCACGTAGAGCCGTTAAATTCATACACACGGAGGTCGTCGTTCGTGGAGTCAATAAAGGCGACGCGGTTCGGGGAGAGGGTCGCGAGGGCGGGGTTGCCGTTCCCCAAGTTGGCGAGTTGCGTCCCTATCTCCGTCCACGTAGAGCCGTTAAATTCATACACGCGGAGGTCTTGGTTCGTGGCGTCAATAAAGGCGACGCGGTTAGGTGAGAGCGCGGCGAGGGCGGGGACGCCAACCGTCGCGATGTTGAGCTCCGTCCCTATCTCCGCCCATGAAAGCGTCTGGTTTGCAGAAGAAACAGAAAGGATGCTGTAAGGTTGTGTCGTCCCCACACCCACCCTGTCATTCCCCGCATCCACAAAGAGCGTCCCTTCATCCACCGTCATGTTCCCCCTGCTATTCACCACAAACAGCGTGTTGTTCCCCCCTGTCGGCGTCGTGCTCCCTATCACAAACAGGGGGTCAATGGCCACATTGGTAGAGCTTGCATGCACCGAGAGCAGTCCCCACGGAGACGTAGTCCCCACACCAAACCGCGAAAACGAATCCACGAGGTTCGCCCCCCCCGCAGGTGTCGTAGACGCATTCGTCTGTCCCAAGACGAGGGTGTCGTTATCTATGACGTATTTGTAGACGAGGTTTGTCGTTCCATCCACCGCCCAGAAATACCCTCCGTACTGGGTGGTGCCGCGCAAGTCAGTATTTCCACTTGCGGCGGTGTCAAATCTCACCCCCGTATACACGCCGTCGGTGGTGTATTTATAGACTTTACTATCGGTTGTATCCGTTATCCAAAAATACCCACCGTATTGGGTGATGCCACGAGAAAGATTATTCCCGCTCGCCGCGAGGTCAAACGTCACCCCCGTGTAGGTGCCGTCAATGTTAAATTTATAGACCAAATCGTCCGTTAAGTCGGATATCCAAAAGAATCCTCCATATTGGGTGATGCCACTAATAGCGCCAGCTCCATACGCGGCAGTATCAAAGTGAACACCCGTGTATACACCATCGGTGGTGTATTTATATACCTCACTATTCGTAAAATCAGATAACCAAAAATACCCACCGTATTGTGTGAGATGTGATACCAAAGCAGAGCCGCTCCCCGCCGTATCAAACGAGAATCCCGTGTATGTCCCGTCAAGGTTGTATTGGTATACCTCGTCATCTGTACCATTCACTATCCAAAAATACCCTCCATACTGTGTGATGCCAGAATGAGGATTTGCACTGCTCTCCGCCAAGCTAAACGTCACCCCCGTATACCTCGCTGTCCTCGGCTTCACCTGAAACGCTCCGTTCAGCACCTCTATATCCTCGTCAAACTGCGCACCTCCCCGCACCGTAAGCAAGTGCGTTTGCGTAGACGTAGCCGTGGGCGTCGTCGTCCCTAACCCAATATTCACATTCCCCAAAAACAGTGCGTCTCCCGAAAAGAACGAAGTAGATGAGGCGTTCAAGACTCCTTCTACTTGAAGCCCCATGGTCGTGAGTTGCGCCGAGACGGTAGAGGAGGCAAGTGAAATGAAGCTCCCCAACGTCGCCAGCCCATTAGACGTAATCGTCCCAATCCCCGTCATGTTCC
>Ga0209541_10003583_pt1 | contig 28437 bp, 24 predicted proteins | sample RifCSPlowO2_01_FD_184027 | JGI IMG/M metagenome (GOLD analysis project Ga0209541, IMG submission 184027) | Groundwater microbial communities from Rifle, Colorado - Rifle CSP2_plank lowO2_0.1 (SPAdes) (version 2) | ecosystem: Environmental > Aquatic > Deep subsurface > Groundwater | place... | reverse complement strand
CGTAAGGATGATGAGGAGAATGAGCGCAGATATCCATCAGGGCCAGGAAGACGAAAACCTTCCATCGACAGGCCGGATATATGGGTGCAATGATTTAAACTCATATCAATCAAACATCTTGCAAACGGGGTGGGTCCATATATGGAGGAAATGCAGAAGGATTGTATGGAACAATCTCTGCCCCTGCCTCAGAGGCGCTCATCTGGCCATTCAGGCCAGATGACCTTAAAACAGTCTGCCTCCTCGGCAAGGCAAAAGGGACTAAAACATCAAATTTCACGGGTAGTATATTGATGTGCTAATCTTTTTATATCCTATCTAGAGAACAGGGAGTAAACAGTATTTCATGAACACCTTCCGAAAAGTCCTTAATAACCATATTATGGTGAATCCACAATATTGAGATATTGATATGGAAGGATTTATTGCACTTTTTATTGCTCAAGCACTCAGCTTGCCATCATTGATAACCATTTTAGCTTCAACTTTAACGAATAGATTTAAAATTTTATTAATGTGGGCAACAATTGCGTCTATATTTATTCTGATCGGACCGGAAATCATTAAATCATATAAAGATCGTAAATGCGTATCTACTCCGGTAAATGAAAGCTTTGATCCAATTCAATACTTTGAAAAATCGACTCATTGGGAAGCATATATCAAAGATATTGATAGATTCGTCTATGCAAATTCATTACAAGAAATGAAGTGTATTGCCAGAAATATAGATTCAGAAAAAGAAGATATCCAAATTCTATCTCAATCAGGTCTTGGCAATAATGTTGCACTTGCATCTGTCATTTCAGGAATCTTATCTCAATTTGTTATTGCAATTTTTTGTTTTTTCCTTATGCCTATTATTTTACCTATTATTAGAGGATTTGGGAAAAAAGAAGCTAACTAGTCACTCCATCACGACGGCTTGCATTACCGCTGAGTTCAATTGTTAGAGCTACAGATATAAATACATGAGCACAGAAAGAAGCGATAGCATACTTGTGCACTATAGGGCGGCCAGTGAAAAGTTCGATTATTTCGTTACTGGGTTTACTGGTGCTTTGTGCGCTTATATTACGCAGACATATACACCAGAACGACTTTCTTTTTCGCCAAATACGTTAGAATTGATTTCGCTTCTACTTCTAATTGGATCTGTAATTGCCGGTTTTCGCCGCATAGAAAAGTCATTAATAGCATATAGGTATAACGCACACACACTTCGGGTTCAGGAGCAAAAAGGGCAATTGGTAACGAAGTCGAAAGGACAGATGCTCGTGAACCAATCATCTGGGGAGATTATCGACCCGGTAATGGTTCAAGCTAAGATACAGATGTTGTCGGAAGTGCTTCCAGAGTTTGAGGAGGGGATGAATAAAGCCGCTGAGAAATCTGGTAATTGGTACAAGATAAGAAATTGGCTTCTGGGCACTGGATTTCTTTTACTAGTTGCTTCAAAGGTATGGTATGCCTATGTATAAATTCAGGGCCAGAGTAAAAATTACTGAATATCTGATTGTAATTTGGCTAGAGTAGAAGATGAAATTTATGAATTTTTACTCTGACCCTGAACTACTGAACTGGTAATAGTTTTTACTCTGACCCCGAACTACTATGATTTAATTTTAATCACATAACGTATCTGCCTTGTCCGCCTACTTTCTATATTATAATTCCCAACGGTCAAAAATAAATCACTCCGGCCCGTTTAATCTATATTCAACCGCGGGCCGAGCGCGCAGCGCGAGGACCGTCGGCTGGAACGCGTTGTTGGGCCACAGACTAGGAAATTCCAAGAGCCTTCAACTCCGCCAACAGGACCTGCCGTTCCTTTTCTATAACCGGACGCCACTTCTCCAGCGCAGCGCTTGCAGCCAGAAACTCTTGCGGCGACGTATTAGCTGAAACCATGAGCCCTATGTCTTTGGGCCCCACTCCCTCCTGCCAGTCGGCAAGCGCCATGTAACCTTCGACAAGGTGCCTTCTCAGGTTTGCGTCCTGAGTACTCAGAAGCATGACGGTCAATGCTTTTTTTATCGTAGCTTTTGAGTGCGGTAATTTCGTCGAGTCGGCAACTCCCCCGGGTGGCGGAGATGCATGCTCTAAAGCATGGCCGTATTCGTTAATGATCTTTTCGGCGCGTTGAGGGGTAAGTTCCTCCGTCCTCGAAGCGCCGCACACAGCTTCGACTTCTTTGATCGAAGCGCAGGAAATCAGTTTGTTTTTTATGGCCTCTAATGGATGCTGCGACGGCTGCGCTGGATCGGCAAATATGCTTATAGCCGACTCCAATCTAGAGACTGGCCATTCGGCCAGTGTTTTGGTTGGGACGAAGCCGCCAAAGCTCAATTTCGAGATTTTGATGCCGGTTTGAGCACAGCTAATAAAAATGCGCTCCCCGCTCGACAGCTTGAGCTGGCAGAACGCACCTGGCTTGTAAGCAACTACCTCACCAGGCATGTATTGCTCCTGTGGCCCAACGTTTGAGGTAACCGGCCGCCGGAGTGCGCAGCTTGCAGGCGGTCCGGTTGACCGAGTTGTTATGCCTCATTTGGCGAGATCGGCCTTCATCATTTCGAGTAACTCGGTTCCCAGCGATTCAAGTCTTGCTTTGACCTCTGCGTAATCGGGGTCCGTTGTCTTAAGTCCTTCTCGCTGTCCGAGAATGCTATCAATCTCAGCGTACTTTTCGGTGTACTTCTGAGTTTCCGCAGACTCGGCGGATGATAGTTCAAGCGCATTGATGAGTGCCTGGAGTTTCTGCTTATACCACTCGCGCTTGACAGTCCACGACTCGCGACCGCCAAGACGACCTTCGGAAGCTCCAGTGAGCGCAATGACTTGAGCCAACGGGATGGCTATGGCTTTGAGCTTCTCCTCCCGAACAAATAGTTCCTTCTTTGTCTGCTCAATCTCCCGTAGTACCAGGCGAAGATTCTTCAGGTCCAATTCTTGGAGACGGCCAAAACCGTGGAGGACGAGGCCGAGTAGCACAGCAGCAGCAACCAGAAAACAGTACGAGGCTTCCCCGATGCGGCCAAGCCAGAGCAAGGCCGTGAAGATGGCAAATACTATTCCCGAGATGGCTAGAGGCAATGGATACTCCTTGAGGCATAACGGTTGAACTCATGGGCGGCGACGAAGGAGCCGTCCATGTGGAGTGATTGGTTATATGACATCATTTATTAATTTAATAATTGAATTTCATTTGGATTATTATCATTAACTCTTATCGTAAAATCGGCACCAACAGACCTAACCCTCCTTGAGTAATAAAAATGCCATCGTTGTTGAATATAATCATATGACATTATTTCTAAAAAATTTAGGGTCAGACTCGAAATAATTGTAAATTCGAGTCTGACCCTAATATTATCCTGACGGTTTCGTTTCTCCTCCCCGCACCAGCTAACCTCACTCGAGGCAAGATCCTTTATATGACGGGGCTTAGAGATTTGGACAAGTATTCGCCGCCCGGAATGACGAGGTTATAAACTATCGGTTACTTACGGGTCATTTCTATAATATGAATTCTTCATTTACATCAGGTATTTCGTTATATCAAGCGCTCCATGAAAGACACCAAGAATATGAATAGAATTATCTGGTTTTATCAGGTATGCAATCCGGTAGTGCCCATATAAAAGGATACGAACTTCCCTGTTTTCAACAACTTCATACCGGTGTCCGATTTTGGGATGTGATTTGAGGACTTGGGTACACTCATAAATGCCCTCTATCGTACTTGCCGCAGCCGTTGGATTATCTGCAGCAATATAGTCATATATTTCCTGAAGCCAAATGCCGGCTTCAGCAGTCCATCTTATTTCTGCCATGAACGGATGCGCTGGTGCATTTCATCATTTGAAATAGTACGGCCATCATCAGAATCCTTGAGGCCGCGCTGCACCATGGCACTGAACGCCAGTTCCCGCACCAGTTCATCATATGAACTATCATCTGGCTGTTTCGCCAGAATTTCCGCTATTTTTTCTTTTGCTGTAATCATAATAAATCTCCTTGACAAAATAGCATATACAATCGGTTTCGATTTGTGAAACCTAATTTTTAAACCTTTCGCATTTCTTCAAAAACTCAATAGTACTATCCGGTATCGGCACACGTACAATCGCCATACTGATAAGCAACTTGCTGCCATCATTGACCAGATTAATGATCTTCTTCTGGATGGAGCCGTTTTCAGATTCATGCTCCCTCATGTAGTTTGTAATATATTCTTCCAGTGCCTCCCTGGCGGCAACGTAGCGTGGCCATATATCGAAGATCACCGGGTCGGTACGAATGGTCTCGCAGGCATCTTTGGAACTTTCGCCAAATTCGATAATTTTTAGATTCAAATCTGACAGCTCAGGATACTTCGATACGATTCCCGTCAGGGTTTCGATGATTTTGTCGATCTCTGTCTTGGCCTGGGCAACCTTGATGTAACGGCTTTCGTAGAATTTTTCCATGGGCATGGAAAATACCTTGAAAGGCTCTCCCCACAGCTCATCCAGCCCTTCGCCACCGCTGGAGAGTTTGATATTTTTGCCGTATTCCAGCGCCTCCATTAAACACTTGCCGCATTCCCGCAACAATGGGTGGCCGATTTCAATCTTCACTCCGGCTTCCTGCAAATCCACAATGGCAGTGAGAATATCCGCACCACGATTCAGCAACGCGCCGGCCAGCATGGCCCCTTTAACACGTTTCCTTGCAGGATCAGTTTCATTTTCATAGATGCCCTGGATCTGTTCGAGGCGGTGTCCGGGCGTATTGATACCGGGTTCCGCATGATGGAAGACACGTTTGGTCAATTGATCGATCAGTTTTTTCTTGGAAGCAAAATCATCCGCTTTGATCTCGTACCATCTTACCCAGTATCCGTCATAGTAGACGCAAGGCTTGCCATCAATTGTCCTTACTGTGCCGTTGGCTATTTCATCATTCATGGGAATTATTAATAGTATTATTGTTCAGGGCTGAGGCGGCTGACACGCACCAACATGCCAAATACCGGATGATCAAAATAATGCAGTTCATTCAATTTCATTCTGCGGGTTTCATTGAGCTCGACAAATTCCGCCTGAATCTGGCTGGAATCCAGAGTGCCGGCGTTCGCACTGATAAATGATTCAGACAATTCATTAATAAAATAAAACAAATCGACATCCGCATGCAGGAATTGCGAACTGCGTATGCGGATGACACCATCAAGTTTTACGAGTGCGTCGTCTGATTCGTCCTGTTGTGCAATTCCGTCAGCCTTGCGTATGTGTACGTATTTCGATCTGGATTGGGTCAACTGTGGTTGTTGCCAGGCGAGATGCAGTATCGGCTTGTACTCCCTGGAAGATCGCAATTCACTATATACACCACCCAGCTTGTACATACTGGAAGGTAATAATCTGAATGCAGCGTCATGCCCGATTGTATCACTGGATAATTGTACGGTATTGCTCAAATCCGGTATTTTCAAACCGACATGGGACACCTCACCTTCGGCATCATGGAACAGATGCTCGAAGATGATAATCTCCACCTGGTAAGCCGCCTGAACGTTAATATTCAGGAATGACAGTGCTAGTATCAGCAGTATTTTTTTCATTCAGGGATCTAGGCCGCGTTTTTTGTCGCTATTTCATTTAACAGATTATCCAGCATTGTGAATCGGTCCATCACATCCGGCAAGTCCTTGTTGATCCTTATTTTATCCTGTCCATCCAGTTTATAGGTCTGTGGCTGGGACTGGATTAAATTAACGATTTTCCCCGGGTCAACCCGGGTCTGGCTGCTGAAATGCAAACGCCCGCCCCGTTGCCCCAGATCAATCTTGCGTATGCCTATCGGATTGGCCTTGAGCTTGAGTGCTGTAATGCGGAACAGGTTTTTCAGGTAATCCGGTAATAACCCGAAGCGATCGACCATCTCTTCCTGCAAATCCTGCAGTTCTGAAGTATCTCTTGCGCTGGCGATACGTTTATACATGATCAGGCGGGTATGCACATCAGGCAGATAATCTTCCGGGATAAGCGCCGGTATATGTAAATTAATTTCAGCGCCATGGTCCAGCGGCCGATCCAGTTCCGGTTGTTTTCCAGCCTTCAGGGCATGCACGGCCCGTTCCAGCAGATCCATGTACAGGCCAAATCCGATTTCATGGATCTGCCCGCTTTGTTCTTCGCCGAGTATTTCTCCGGCGCCACGGATTTCAAGATCATGTGTAGCCAGTGTGAATCCGACACCGAGTTCTTCCAGTGATTCGATGGCTTCCAGGCGCTTGACTGCATCAGCCGTGATGGCCTTGCGTGGTGGCACAATCAGGTAGGCATAGGCACGATGATGAGAGCGCCCGACACGGCCGCGTAACTGGTATAGTTGCGCCAGACCGAATTTATCGGCGCGGTTGATAATAATAGTATTGGCACTGGGGACGTCAATGCCGGTTTCTATAATCGTGGTGCAGACCAGCACATTAAAACGGCGATGATAGAAATCCAGCATCACCTGTTCCAGTTCCTTCTCCGGCATCTGGCCGTGGGCGATGCGCACACGCGCTTCCGGCATCAATGTTTCTATTTCCCTGGCGGTTTTCTCTATAGTTTCGATCTGGTTGTACAAAAAATAAACCTGGCCGCCGCGATTTATCTCACGCAACAATGCCTCACGCAATAATGAATTGCTCCACTCGCGCACAAACGTCTTGACGGATAATCTTCTGGCAGGAGGTGTAGCGATGATCGAAAGCTCGCGCAGACTGGACAAGGCCATATTGAGTGTACGCGGGATCGGGGTTGCTGTGAGTGTCAATACATCAATCTCTGATCGCAGCGCCTTGAATTTTTCCTTCTGCCTGACACCAAAACGATGTTCCTCATCAATGATCAATAGTCCCAGCCGCTGAAATTTTACATTGTTCTGGATAAGTTTATGCGTGCCGATGACAATATCTACTGTTCCATCAGCCAGTCCCTGCAATACTTTTTCCTGCTCCTTTCCGGTGCGGAACCGGGACAATGATTCGATCTTCACCGGCCAGTCGGCAAAACGGTCCTTGAAATTCTGATAATGCTGTTGAGCCAGCAGTGTTGTCGGGACCAGCAGTGCAACCTGCCTGCCATTTTGCACGGCAATGAATGCCGCGCGCATGGCCACCTCGGTCTTGCCAAATCCGGCGTCACCACAGATCAATCGATCCATCGGTTTGGGCTGCTGCATATCTTCAATCACGGCTTTTATGGCATCTGCCTGACCGGGTGTCTCTTCAAACGGGAAAGATTGTATAAAGGCAAAATATTCATTTTCATCCACGGTAAAACTGTTGCCCGAACGGGCCAAACGGCGTGCATGCATATCCAGTAATTCTGCTGCAACATCGTAGACCCTCTGCGCCGCCTTTTGTTTCGCCTTCTCCCACTGGCCGCTGCCCAGGCGATGCAGGGGAGCATGTTCAGGATCCACGCCGGCATAACGGCTGATCAGATCCAATGATGCTACCGGGACGTAGAGTTTGTCTGACTGGGCATATTCGATACAAATGAATTCTGCCGGTATGTCGTTAATATTTAATGTCACCAGGCCCTGATAACGTCCGACACCGTTATCTTCATGCACGACCGGAGCGCCTGCGGTCAACTCCGTTAGATTTCTTATGATTGCTTCGGAGTCCTGCTGTCTGCGTTTACGCAACCGGCGTTGCTGGACACGATCACCAAACAGTTGCGATTCACTGATAATGACTATTTCCGGATCACTGATCTGTGCACCTTGTTCCAGTGCGGCCGTAACCAGCCCCAGTTTGTCCGTAGCAGATAAAAATGCGGACCAGTCCGGAAACTGGGTGGGAAACAAAGCATGCTGGCGGAACATCTCCAGCAGTGTTTCTCTCCGGCCTGACGATTCAGCCGCGATTAATGTCCGTCCCTCGAACCCGTCTATAAAACGTTTCAGCACGCCCAGAGGTTCGGGCAATCTCGCATCAATGGGTAATTGTACCGGAATGCTTGTTGAGTAATTGATGGCATGGGCACGTTCTCCCTGTGCCATTCCGGTCACATATATTCTGGTAAATGGTTTTATGCGGGTGAACAGATCCTGCTGGCTTAGATATAATTCACCTGGAGGCAGTAATGGTCTTTCAATATCGTGCCTGCACTGTTCATACCGGTCTTCAATGTCTTTCCAGAATCCCTCCATTGTTTGCCGGATATCTTCATCCAGGATAACCACCGCATCATCGGCAATGTAATCAAACAGGGTATTGGTTTCCTGATAAAACAGGGGCAAATAATATTCGATTCCGGCGGGTGCCAACCCCTGGCTGACATCACGATAGACCGGACATTGACCGGGATTGCCTGCAAACCTTTCCCGCCAGCCGGCACGAAATCTTGCGATACCTTCATCTGTCAGTGCGACTTCCTTTGCAGGAAGGATGTTAATGCTGTCAACCTTATCAAGGGAACGTTGTGTTTCCGGATCAAAAATACGGATACTGTCAATTTCATCATCGAACATATCGATTCTGAAAGGCATTCTGGCGCCCATGGGAAAAATATCGATCAATGATCCGCGTACGGCACTATCGCCATGTTCCATGGCCTGGGCAACAAACCTGTAACCTGCAGTGGTCAGGTCACGTTTGAAGTCATTGATATCAAGCTGCTGACCTGTGGATAACAACAAACTGTGGCTGTTAAGATAATCCTTTGGTAACAGGCGGTGCATCACCGTTGTTACCGGAACAACGAGCACACCTTTTCTGAATGAGGCAAGCCGGGCCAGGGTTGCCAGACGTCCGGAAATAATATCCTGATAGGGGGAAAACAGATCATAAGGCAGTGTTTCCCAGTCCGGGAAAGTCAGTATCCGGTTTTCAGGCTGATCACCTGTATAAAATTTTAATTCTTCCGTAAATCTTGCTGCCTGCAGGGAATCTGTAGTGACTATGATAACAGGCGCATCCTTTTCATCTATTATCCTGCTGATGGCCAGGGACTTGCTGCTGCCATACAAACGTCCCCAGTGACACTGCTCACCGGATTTTGCCGGTATTTGCGGACGGAATGGACTAATACGTACTGAATCTGGCATTAAGGTGATTGGTGATTGGTGATTGGTGATTGGTGATTGGTGATTGGTGATTGGTGATTGGTGATTGGTGATTGGTGATCAAATAAATTTACAAAAATTAATAACTAATTACCAATTACTAATCACGAATCACTTTTTTAACTTCTTCATTAATCGCTATCAATGCCTGCAGAGGATCAGGGGCATGGGTAATGGGTCTGCCAATGACCAGATAATCACTTCCGGCTTTGATGGCCTCAGACGGGGTCATGATACGGGATTGATCATTCTTGTCTGAACCGCCCGGACGTATACCCGGCGTGACCAGTTTAAACTCATTACCGATTTTGTTTTTTATGGCTTGCACTTCATGTGCGGAACAGACCACGCCATCAAGCCCGCATGAGTTTGCAAGTGTTGCCAATGCCAGTACCTGTTCGGCGGCGGGTTGCATGACACCGATCTGTTCAAGATCTTCATCAGTCATACTGGTCAGCACAGTCACGGCAATCAACAGTGGCTTATGTGAATTTTTATCTATGGCCTCGCGTGCTGCATGCATCATACGTGTACCACCCATGGCATGGACATTGACCATCCATACACCCATATCCGCAGCAGCGGTACATGCCCTGGCAACTGTCGTGGGAATATCATGAAATTTGAGATCAAGAAATACATCAAACCCGTTCTTGATTAATTGCTCCACAATATACGGTCCTGACCGGGTAAACAGTTCTTTCCCCACCTTGACCCGGCACAGGCCGGGATCCAATTTACGGACCAGGCTCAGCGCCTCATCTGCATCGGCAAAATCAAGCGGGAGAATGATTCTAGAACTCATCCTCAAGACCATAAACAGGTTTCAATGTACTCCAGTGTTTGCAACTAGGACATTGCCAATGCAACAGCTTGGCGTCAAATCCGCATTTGGAGCATTTATATACCGTGCGGTTTTTGATTAATTTGCCGGTAAGTTCTTTTATCGAGTGCAGGCTGTCACGGATACTTCCCTGTGCTTTCGCCAACGCAAACTGGATCAAATGATCTACTCCCCGGATGGTCGGGCGCTTTTCCAGTTCAGCGGTAATAAACCGGGCAGCTGCTTCTTCACCCTCTTTTTCCGCCACGAGTTCTGACAGCACAAGTATCGACGTTAAATCGCCATGATGTGTCACCATTTCCTGCAGATACTTCATCAATTCATCGAGGTCGCCCAGGTTCCTGTAACACACTGCTATGGGTATGATAACTTCAGATAAATAATCCGGATTCTGTTTCTCAATGCGTTTATAGGCCTTTATTGCCTGTTTGTATTTGCCTTCTTCATAAATTAATTCAGCCTCAAGTATACTGGCCCGTACACACTCCGGGTCTATGCTGATGGCCTTATGGAGATTATCCCTTACCTCCCGCTCCTCTTTCCTGGTGCGCATCTCTTCGGCTTTTTCACAATAGAAATGTGCAATGATCTGGTTAAACTTCTGGCCTGATACATTTTCAAGGCGGCGCGCGCTATTAATCGCATTGTCCCAGTCCTTTTCCTGCTGATAAATATCGAGCAATTCCGTATAGGCCTGTATGGTATGTGACCCTGATTCCACCACTTCCTTGAACAGATTTTCAGCACGGTCAAACAGTCCCGAACGCATGTAATCCATACCCAGTTCCAGTAAGGCAATCGATCTTTCATCACGGCTTAATGTTGGGCGGGCAATCAGATTCTGGTGTATGCGTATGGCGCGGTCAACTTCACCCCGGCGGCGGAACAGGTTGCCGAGTGCCAGATGTGTTTCAACAGTTTCACTGTCAACCTCCAGCATCTTGATAAAAACCTCAATCGCCTTGTCAGGCTGTTCGTTCAGTACATAATTCAGACCCTTGAAATATTCAGGATGTATACGTCGCAGGTTGCCGGTGTCATTTTTCCGCACACTCAACCTGCCCAGCCACCAGGAAATAATCGCAGCAACTGGCAATAACCAGATAATTGTCGTCCAGTGGGCATCCATCAATGTGAGTTCCTGACCGGCAATACTCTGAGATTATTTATTTCCTTCTCGATAACCCTGATTTGTTTTTCCAGCCTTGTAATCTGTTGTTTGAGGCGGACAATAACCGGAAGAGAAGCAACGAGGCCAAGTAGCACACCCAAGCACAGGCTTGCAAATAACATGAATGAAACAGGTAACTCCTTGCTCCCTGCAATGTAGTTGAATTCCATGACCTGATTATTTTTAACGAAAAATAAAAGCCCCGTAATCAATACAATTATGAATATAACGGCATATATAACCCGCTTTACGAATCGAGACATAAGCAGCCCCTGTAACTGTGATTTAAACGTGTCAGCCCAATGCTCCAACAATAATCAGACTGGCGGTTGAAGGCAAAAGAACCTAACTCAACATTCCTCGCGAGCCGCGTTGCCGTGCCCAAAGCCCGCAGACAAGGCGCGAGGCGCAGGGGGATAGCCGTAGCTATCGCCAAGCCGATTAACGCAGGCTGCGGACTTTGGGCGCGCAACCCGCAGGGACGGGGTGTTTGCGGCGCAGGTCGGCGTCGCTCGTCGCTTATTTGGAATAACCAAATTGCTCTCCTCGCTTCTTGCACTGCCTCCGCAAACCCCGCCGTCGCGACCGTGTGGAATGTTGAGATAGGTTCTACCCGGAAAGGATAGTTTTGCTGTAAACCTGAAATGATAATGTGTATCAGGAAATCGCTGCTTTGCAGTTGTCGACGCGTTCGCGTAATTCCTTGCCCGGTTTGAAATGAGGAACATACTTTGCAGGTAAAGATACCGGATCACCGGATTTGGGATTTCTGCCTACCCGAGGTGGACGATAATGCAGGGCAAAACTGCCAAACCCCCTGATCTCGATACGTTCACCATCCGACAGTGTGTTGGCCATATGTTCAAGTATGGTCTTGACTGCAAGTTCAACATCACGATATGCCAGTTGTGTCTGCCTACTGGAGAGCAATTCAATGAGTTCAGACTTTGTCATAACAGTGTTTCTCGTTTGGTGTGCGACATTTAGAGCCAGCACATGGTTAACGATAATTACATAAAACTATGTGAACCCGAAGATAATATTGTACCGATTAAGATTATCGGAACTGATTATTTATTCTCCAGATGCCCCTTTAATATATCTCCCAACTTTGCCCCGGTGCCGGATTCAGGTGAATATTCTTCCACAGCTGCCGCTTCATCATCGACTTCCTTCGCGCGTATGGAAAGATTGATGATGCGTTTTTTCCGGTCCAGTGCAGTAATCTTGACTTCCAGTTCATCTCCTTCCTTTATCTCGGTGCGCGCATCCTCGATCTTTTTGTCCAGCGAGATCTCGGAAGATTTTAATTGACCCTCAACCCCGTCTGCCAGCTTGACAGTGACAAATTTGGGCTCGACAGCTACAGCTACACCCTTGACAATACTGCCTTTACTGTATTCTGCAACATAACTTGAGAACGGATCTTTTTCCAGTTGTTTTATCCCCAGCGAGATGCGTTCCCGCTCGGCATCCACAGCCAGAACAACGGTTTCAATCTCTTCTCCCTTGGTAAAATTATGGATTGCCGCTTCGCTGTTGTCCGCCCAGGTAATATCCGACAGATGGATCAGGCCATCAATACCGCCCTCAAGACCAACGAAAATACCGAAATCAGTGATGGATTTAATGGTGCCTGTAACACGGTCACCCTTATTGTGTGTCGCAGCAAACTGTTCCCATGGGTTAGGCTGGCACTGTTTCATGCCCAGTGAGATACGGCGGCGTTCAGTGTCAATATCCAGGATAACGACATCCACTTCATCACCGATATTGACCAACTTGGAAGGATGGACATTCTTGTTGGTCCAATCCATCTCGGAAACGTGTACCAGACCCTCAACACCTTCTTCCAACTCGGCGAAACAGCCATAATCAGCCAGGTTGGTGATCCGGCCACGCAATTTTGTGCCTTCAGGATAACGCCTGGTCAGGTCGGCCCAGGGATCATCACCCATTTGCTTCAGACCCAGGGAAACGCGGTTGCGCTCACGATCAAACTTCAATACCTTGACTTCAATTTCATCACCGATGTTGACGATCTCGGCGGGATTTTTGACACGCTTCCAGGCCATATCGGTAATATGCAGAAGTCCATCAACACCACCCAGATCCAGGAAGGCGCCGTAATCAGTCAGGTTCTTCACCACACCCTTGATGATTGAGCCTTCTTTCAGATTCTCCAGTAATTCATCACGTTCGACGGTATTTTCCTTCTCTACCACAGCGCGGCGGGAGACCACCACATTACTTCTGCGTTGGTCGATCTTGATTACCTTGAATTCAAGGGGTTTGCCTTCAAGGTAACTGGTATCTTTAACGGGTCTGACATCGACGAGGGAACCGGGAAGGAAAGCGCGGACATTCTGAACATCCACTGTGAAACCGCCCTTGACGCGTTCTGTTATCACACCGATGACGGTCTGGTTTGCTTCGTGGGCCTTTTCCAGAGAGGTCCAGGCCATTAAACGTTTCGCTTTTTCGCGGGAGAGCCGGGTTTCCCCATACCCGTCTTCGACAGTATCCAGGGCTACATCTATGGTATCGCCAACACTGACCTCCAGATCGCCCTTTTCATCATAGAACTGCTCTATGGGGATCAGACCTTCCGATTTAAGACCGGCATTTACTATGACTGTATCCTGGTTGACGTCCACTACCGTTGCACTGACGATAGTACCCGGGCGCATTTTGCTCTCGATTTGGCTCTGTTCAAAGAGCTCTGCGAAACTTTCACTCATTAAAAAAATATCCTCTTGCAAGGGCCTGTTGATGCAAACAATCACGAATTGTTTGCAGTTGGTTAATAATAAAATCAGTTATTTCTGCCAGTTTTCCCCGTAATATCAGGAAAACGATCACGCACTAATACTGCTACACGATCGATGACATCTTCAATGTTGAGATGCGTTGTATCAATGACAGCGGCATCAACTGCCGGCCGTAATGGAGAAACAGTGCGCTGACTATCCCTGACATCGCGTTCGGTTATCTCTACCGAAAGCTGCGGGAGGTTAACATCAAACCCTTTTTCTTTCAACTGTTTATAGCGCCGCCGGGCCCGTTCCTCTACACTGGCAGTCAGGAAGATTTTGAGTCGTGCAGCCGGGAAAACCACGGTTCCCATATCACGTCCATCGGCCACCAGTCCCGGAGGTTTCCTGAAGCTGTGTTGCCTGTCCAGAAGGGCCTGGCGTACCTCCGGCAGAGAGGCAATCCGGGAAGCGGCAGTGCCGCAGGATTCAGTCCGGATCAGGACACTGACCTCAGTACCCTCCAGAATGACTGCTTTACCCTCTTCTGATGCCGAATGTTTAAAGACCACATCCAGATCCCGGGCCAGTTCAGCCAGCCCGGATACATCTTCATAATTGATGGAGTGACGTTCTGCGGCGAGTGCCAATACCCGGTACAGAGCTCCACTATCGAGAAAATGCCACTGTAACCAGTTGGCGAGATAACTGCTGAGCGTGCCCTTACCCGTACCACTGGGGCCATCAACTGTAATAACCGGGATATCAGCTGGCACCAGGAATCTCCCGCCGGATGTTCAGGCCCGCTATTTGTGCCAGTTCAATAAATCCCGGAAATGAGGTATTCACATTGGTACAATCCTCAATCCGGATGGCTTCCTCTGATTTCAGTCCCGCCATGGCAAATGCCATGGCGATACGGTGATCAGTATGGCTGTTCACTGTCCCGCCCCTGATCCTGCCACCGGTAACCTCCATGCCGTCATCATGAGTGACTACAGAGATACCAATAGCGTGCAGGCCTTCCGCGATAGCTGCAATCCGGTCACTCTCCTTCACCCGCAATTCCGCCGCACCCCGTAGTACAGTTTTGCCAGATGCACATGCTGCCGCGATCATAATCGCCGGGAATTCATCGATGGCATTCGGCACCAGTTCCGGTGGTATAGCTATTCCGTGTAATTGACTGGCGCGCACCCGAATATCGGCCACCGGTTCACTGGAGGCAATGCGCTGATTGGTAAGGGTGATATCTGCACCCATGGATTGTAATACACGGATCACCCCGATACGGGCAGGATTAACACCGGCATTTTCCAAAGTAATATCCGATCCTTCTGCAATACTTGCCCCTATTATGAAAAAAGCTGCAGAGGATATATCCGCCGGAATAACAATTTCAGATGCCTTGAATTCACTGCCACCCCTGATGCATATGGCATTATTTTTCTTTTCCAATACACAACCAAAATGCTGAAGCATGCGTTCAGTGTGATCGCGTGTCGCTACCGTCTCTTGTATACAGGTTTTTCCTTCAGCATAAAGACCGGCGAGTAATAGACAGGATTTCAACTGTGCACTGACCACAGGCAAAGTGTAATCAATGCCCTGCAAGCGTCGTCCACCACGGATTCTAATTGGCAATGTACCCTGCTCACTACAACTGATATCTGCGTTCATTTCTTTTAAGGGATCAGTAACTCGACGCATGGGGCGTTTCATTAATGAAGCATCGCCGATGATTTCGCAGTCAAATTTCTGACCCGCCAGCAAACCCGCCAGCAAGCGTGCTGAGGTACCGGAATTCCCCAGGTTGAGCGGATGAGCGGGTGGTTTCAGCCCATATAATCCGGCACCATGAATACTTACATCCTCTCCCCCATGATCGATCTTAATACCCATGGCACGAAAAGCTGCCATTGTGGCCAGTGTATCTTCGCCCTGCAGGAATCCCCTGATACTGGTCTGTCCGTTTGCAATGGCGCCCAGCATAACTGCACGATGCGAGATGGATTTATCACCAGGCACCCGGATCCGTCCATGTAATGCTCCGCCAGGAGAGACAATATAGTCAGTAGAGTGTGACACTGTCATGGATAACGAGACGAAATCTATTCAGTTGCATCATTGCATTTATTGCGCATCTGTGTGAACCGGTCCCGGGTCTCCTTGGCACGACTGAATATCTTCAACAATTCATCACTGTTGTCGTTTGTTATTGCAGTACGGATGTTATTCAGATATTCATCAAAAAGGTCCAGTACCTTCAGCAACTGTTTGCGATTGGAAAAACAGATGTCATGCCACATCTGGGGGTTGCTTGAAGCGATACGGGAGAAATCAGCAAAGCCACCGGCTGCAAACTTGAATATCTCATCACATTTCTGCATACCCGCCAGACAATCCACCAGTGCATAGGCCAGCAAATGCGGTAGATGACTGGTGGCCGCAAGGATTTCATCGTGCTGCTCAACTGAAACATGCACCACTTCCGCGCCGGCGAGTTCCCACATCTCGTTAACAAGGTCCAGTGCATTGACGGAGGTTTCTGGTAATGGCGTTAATATGACACGATGATCTTCAAACAGATCAGCATCAGAGGCTACTACACCACTTTTTTCCTTGCCCGCAATCGGATGGCCCGGGACAAATCTTGGAAATAATTTATCCAGAGTCTTTCTTGCTGCATCCACGACGCTGCCCTTGGCACTGCCAACATCGGTGATGATAACATCATCGCGAAGATAGCTGCGCATGGATTTGAGTAGTGTTTCCGTGGTTGACAGCGGTGTTGCAAGCACCACGACATCAGCATCCTTAACAGCACTGGCTACAGTGAGGCTGTATTCATCTATCACACCGAGGTCAACGGCCTTCTGCAGATTGACCATATCGCGACCATAACCGACCACACGGCTGCAGGCCTTCTTGCGTTTCAGGGCACGCGCCAGTGAACCGCCAATGAGGCCGACACCGATAATTGCCAGACGATTTATCAACATCTTTTAAGTATTGTCTAATGTTTAATTCATGGGATAACTAACACCACTGGAATTCAGGAGTCAGGAGACAGAAGTCAGAATAAACCATCATATCCATATTTACTGGCTCCTGAATTCTGACTCCTGACTTCTTTACTTTTTCTCAATCATTTTCTCCAATGCTTCAATAAAACGTTTGTTTTCTTCTTCACGCCCAATTGTCACGCGCAGATGATTGGGCATACCATAATTATCTATCGGCCGGACAATAACACCTTCATGCAACAACCGGTTATAAATATCCCGGGCAGGTCGTCTGAAATCAATACAGACAAAATTTCCGGCGGAGGGAATATAGTCGAGGGCCATCTGCTTGAACGCATCCGTGAGATAGCGCATGCCGGCCTGGTTGTTACTGACTGTTTTCTGGACATGTGCCCGGTCATCCAATGCTGCCTCGGCACACGCCAGCGCCAGACTGTTGATATTAAACGGCTGGCGCACCCGGTTCAGCAGGTCGGCAAGGTCCCTGTGTGCCACGCCATAGCCAATCCGTAAACCGGCCAGACCATAGGCCTTGGAAAATGTCCGGGTCACGAGCAGATTCGGAAAATCGGTCAGCCATTTGATACAATCCGGATAATCTGCCTCCTGCACATAATCAAAATAGGCCTCGTCCACAACCACAATCAGATCCTCGGGTACTGATTCAAGCAAACATCTGAGTTCTGCTTTTTTCAGCCAGGTCCCGGTCGGGTTATTCGGGTTGGCAATAAACATCAGGCGGCTGTTTTGTGTAATTGCCGTCAGCATACCGTCCACATCATGACCCCACTCTTTTGCCGGGACAACCACAGCCCTGGCACCGATGGCCTGTGTCACCAGTGGATACACGGCAAAGGCATGCTCGGAAAAGATCACCTCATGTTCCGGGATAAGTATTGCACGAGCGATCAATTCCAGTATCTCGTTGGAACCATTGCCCAATGTAATCTGATCGGCGTGCACAGAATGGTAATCGGCAAGTGCAGTTTTCAGGCGAAAACCGTTGCCATCCGGATAACGCGATAGATCACCGGGTTTTTTCAATACAGCCAGGGCTTTCGGGCTTGCACCCAACGGATTTTCATTCGACGCCAGCTTGATAATGTTTTTTATACCAAGCTCGCGTTCCAGCTCTTCTACCGGTTTCCCCGGTTGGTAAGGCTGCAGGGACGTAACTCCACTTGTGGCTAATTTGAGTAAATCACAATTATTATTTCGTAATTCGTAATTCGTAATTGGTAACTTGTATTCGGTAATGTGTGTCAGGTTATTGATCATCGATACTAATCACCATTCACTAATCACCATTCACTAATCACGAATTTAAAGGACTGCGACAGGATATGAGCCCAGGATCTTCACCATTGAAGCCACACTCTCCAGTTTCTTCAACGCGGCAACTACCTTGGCATCTTGTGCATGGCCTTCCACGTCGACAAAAAATACATAGTCCCACATCCCCACCCGTGATGGTCTCGATTCTATCCGGGTCATGCTGACATTGTTCTCGGCAAAACAGGCCAGCATATCATGCAGAGCGCCGGGCTGGTTGGGAGCTGAAAACAAAATGGAAGTTTTGTCCTTGCCACTCGGTGTGGTGTCATGTCTTCCCAATACCAGAAAGCGTGTAGTGTTGTCAGGATGATCTTCAATATTCCGGTACAGAATGGGCAGATCATAATATTCGGCTGCTGTTTCACCGGCGATGGAAGCAGCGTGGTTCTTGTTACTCACCAGCCTTGCCGCTTCTCCATTACTGCTGACGGCGATACGCTCCGCATCCGGCAAGTGGGTATCCAGCCAGGCACGGCATTGCGCCAGGGATTGCTGGTGCGAATACACCTGTTTTATCTGATCGGGCTTCTTCGCTTTGGTCAGCAGGTGATGATGGATACGCAATTCCACCTCGCCGCAGATATGCAAAGGGGAATTGATCAGCATATCCAGCGTATGGTTCACCACCCCTTCAATCGAATTTTCGATCGGCACTACACCATAATGACTGGCGCATGATTCGACTTCCCTGAATACCTGATCGATGCTCCCGAGTGCCGTAGTCTTGACCGAATGACCGAAATGCTTGAGTGCTGCAGTCTGGGTGAATGTCCCTTCGGGCCCAAGGTAGGCAATATTCAGCACCTGTTCCATCGCCAGGCAGGCGGACATGATCTCGCGAAACAGGCGTGCCATTTCCTCCTCGGAAAGCGGGCCGCTGTTCTTCTCAATAATCTTGCGTAAAATCTGTGCCTCGCGTTCAGGGCGGTAAAAACTGTTATTGTTTTCAGTCTGCCCCTTGACTTCCGCTATCTCTTTTGCCAGACGTGCGCGATCACTGATCAATTCCAGCAAGCGGATATCGATCTCATCAATTCGATTACGCAACCCGGTTAATTTAGATTGTTCAGACATAATACTGGGTACGACTGGTAACGTTAGTTTTAAAGTGCACAGCATACGAGACTAGCGGCAGAGAGGAAACTATCTGACGCAAATTAGATGTATTTTTTTACGAGTTTGAATTCCCCTCGCTGTTCAACCGTAGCGTTTCTCAAATCCACCCATGAATTCGATGAGCCGGTCTACCCCCTCTTCCGGCATGGCGTTGTAGATACTGGCACGCATGCCACCCACGTTACGATGACCGGCCAAAGCGGTTAATCCGTGTGCCTCGGCCTCTTTTATAAAGGTCTGGCTAAGGCCCTCATGAGTGAGCAAAAACGGGACATTCATCCGGGAACGGCACTCCGCAGCAACAGGATTATGATAAAACCCGGAAGCATCAATAAACTGATAGAGCTTCTCCGATCTGCGTATGGCCCGTCTTTCCATTTCCCTGATTCCACCCGTACGTTTCACCCACTGCAGCACCAGGCCTGTCACATACCAGGCAAAGGTGGGCGGGGTGTTGAACATGGAATGTTCCCGTGCATGGACAGCATAGTCATACATGCTGGGGATGCGCTTCCCGGCATGTCCGATCAGGTCTTCACGGATGATCACAACCACCAGACCGGACGGTCCCAGGTTTTTCTGCGCACCGGCGAAGATCACACCATAACGTGAAACGTCCAGCGGTCTGGACAACAGGTTTGACGTCATGTCGGTGACCAGCGGCACGTCCCCCACCTCCGGAATGGTTTGAAATTCGACACCGTGAACAGTCTCATTGCCGGTGTAATACACAAAAGCAGAATCAGGGTTCAGTTGCCAGGAGTCAGGTGACGGTATCGAAGTAAATCTGTTGTTCTCGATCGACAAGGCAACATTCACCTTGCAGAATTTGCTGGCCTCCTTGATTGCTTTTTGTGACCACATCCCGGTATGCAGGTAATCCGCTGATGTTTTGCCGCGCAGGAGATTCAGTGGCACCATGGCAAACTGGCTGGTGGCGCCACCCTGCAAAAACAACACCTTGTAGTTCCCGGGAATTTGTAAAAGTTCGCGCAGATCGGATTCGGCCTGTTCCGCAATGGTCATAAATGCTTCACTGCGATGACTGATCTCCATCACCGACATGCCGCTGCCCTGCCAGTCCATTAACTCGGCCTGCGCCTGCATCATGACCTCAGTGGGTAACATTGCCGGTCCGGCCCCAAAATTACAGGCGCGGCCTGAGTGCAATTCAGGCACGGATTTTAACTGGCTATTCTTCATCACCGTTGCCATATTCAACTATTCTCTCAAGACTCGCCAGACTTTCGCCTTCGCCCAGGGTCACCAACCGTACACCCTGTGTATTACGCCCGACCACAGAAACCTGATCGACCGGTGTCCTGATCAGCGTACCCTGATTGCTGATCAACATGATCTCGTCATCCTCATTCACGGTGACTGCACCCACGACCTTGCCATTACGTTCGGTGGTCTGAATTGAAATCACACCAATACCACCACGGCCTTTCACCACATAATCTTCTATCGGTGTACGCTTGCCAAAACCTTTTTCCGTGGCAGTTAATACGGTGCAACCGGATTCAACGATAATCAATGATATAACCCGTTGACCATCGCCCAATCGGATACCACGCACACCACGTGCCGTACGGCCCATCGCCCGCACTTCGGATTCATGAAAGCGTACCGCCTTGCCCGCATCACTGAATAACATGACATCATGATTACCGTCGGTCAATTCAACACCAATCAACTGGTTATCCTCCCGCAACTCAATGGCGCGTATACCGCTTGGACGCGGACGGGAGAAATCGGCCAGGCTGCATTTCTTTACGGTGCCATCCGCCGTCGCCATGAATATGAATTTATCTTCCGCATATTCGCGGATCGGTAATACGGCATTGATGCGTTCACCATCTTCCAGCGGCAGAAGATTGATGATCGGTTTACCGCGGGCGGCGCGGCTGGCCTGCGGAAATTCATAGACTTTCAACCAGTAGACTTTGCCCTTGCTGGAGAAACACAGGACAGTATCGTGGGTGCTTGCAATAATTAACTTGTCGATGAAATCTTCATCCTTCATGCTGGTGGCGGACTTGCCCTTGCCACCACGCCGTTGTGAACGGTACACATCCAGCGCTTGGGACTTGGCATAACCGGCATGTGACAGTGTCACCACAACATCCTCTTCCGTAATCAGATCTTCCATACTGAGATCCTGATGATCTTCGATGATCTCGGTTTTACGCACATCACCATAGCGTTCTTTTATGTCCACCAGTTCATCGCGAATCACCTGCATCAGGCGCTCCGGCCGGGCGAGGATGTCCATCAGGTCCTGGATGATTTCAAGCAATTCGCCGTATTCCTTGATGATCTTGTCCTGTTCAAGGGCCGTCAGCCGTTGCAGTTTGAGGTCCAGGATGGCCTGGGCCTGCACATCGGATAAACGGTAACCTTCATCCAGCAGACCAAAATTGCCCGGTAAATCTTCAGGACGGGAGGCCTGTGCGCCTGCACGTTGCAGCATTGCCAGAACAACGCCGGATTTCCAAAATGGCTCCAGTAATTTCTGTTTGGCCTCTGCCGGACCGGGTGAGGCCTTGATCAGCGCAATGACCGGATCGATATTCGCCAGTGCAACAGCAAGACCTTCAAGGATATGGGCGCGGGCGCGGGCCTTGCGGAGATCATGGACTGTACGCCGGGAAACAATTTCACGCCGGTGCCGGATAAAGGCTTCGAGCAGGTTTTTAAGGTTCAGCAGGCGTGGCTGGGCATTTTCCAGGGCAACCACATTGATGCCAAATACATTCTGCATCTGGGTCTGCTGATAGAGATTGTTCAGGATGACTTCCGGCACTTCACCCCGGCGCAACTCAATCACCATACGCATACCGTCCTTGTCGGATTCATCACGCAACTCACGGATGCCGGTGATCTGTTTGTCCTTGACCAGTTCAGCGATTTTCTCCATCAGCCGCGCCTTGTTTACCTGATAGGGCAGTTCCTTGACGATGATGGTATGGCCATCTTTATCATCAGTCTCGATCTCGGTACGGGCCCGCACATAGATACGCCCACGGCCGGTTCGATAGGCCTCATGTATCCCCTTTGAACCGTTGATTATGCCTGCCGTAGGAAAATCCGGGCCTGGAATATGTTGCATTAACTCGCCGATCTGTATGGCCGGATTATCAATCAGCGCAACACAGGCATTGATCACCTCGGTCAGGTTATGCGGCGGAATATTGGTGGCCATGCCCACGGCAATACCGCTGGAACCATTCACAAGCAGATTGGGGATCCTTGCAGGCAGGACGGTGGGTTCGTGTTCAGCGCCATCGTAGTTGGGCACAAAATCGACAGTTTCCTTGTCAATATCGGCCAGCAGTTCATGGGCGATCCGCGACATGCGCACTTCGGTATAACGCATGGCCGCCGGCGCATCGCCATCGACAGAGCCGAAATTACCCTGCCCGTCGACCAGCGTATAACGCAGTGAAAAAGGCTGGGCCATGCGCACTATGGTGTCATACACGGCGGTATCACCATGCGGATGGTATTTACCGATCACATCACCGACGATACGGGCGGATTTCTTGTAGGATTTGTTCCAGTCATTGCCCATTTCATTCATGGCAAAGAGCACGCGGCGGTGCACCGGTTTAAGTCCATCACGTACATCCGGCAGGGCCCGTCCTATAATCACGCTCATGGCGTAATCCATATAGGACTGCTTCATTTCATCTTCTATATTGATGGGGGAAACGATGCGCGCGAAATCGAATTCAGACATAAAAAATCACGGAATTTACTGACAATTGAGGACCCTTTTTTAGCTATTCACAAAGTGTGAAATTCTACCACATCAAGGCCCGTTAACTGTAGAAAAAATGCGGTTAAAATCAGTACTGCCGGGAGTGTTTTTTTACTTGACTTTCTGTGAAATATTTATTGGAAAACTGCGGCGATTTTATGCCTGTCCGGACAATGAATAACACCCTTTTCCGTGACAATCACATCGATGAGTGCTGCGGGTGTAATATCAAACACCGGGTTCCATGCCGCGATGCCTTCAGGTGCCGTTGGTTTCCCGGCACAACGCAAAATTTCATCGGGTCCACGATCCTCAATCGGGATATCTGCACCAGTCATGGTTTGCAGATCGAAGGTTGAAGCAGGTGCGACGACCATCATTTGCACCCCATGATGCCGGGCAGCTACGGCCAGACCATAAGTACCGATCTTGTTGGCGATATCACCATTGGCAGCGATGCGATCAGCCCCGACGACTACCCATTTGACCTTTCCCCGACTTAACAGAAAACCGGCCGCACTGTCTGCGATCAGGGTAACCGGTATGTTGTCCTGTTGCAGTTCCCATGCAGTCAGCCTCGCACCCTGTAACCAGGGCCGGGTTTCACTGGCATAAACCATCTCTAAAGTACCAGCCTGCCAGGCCGAGCGTATGACGCCCAAAGCAGTTCCATAACCGCCTGTGGCCAGTGAACCGGTATTGCAATGGGTCAGCACTTGCCTGCAATCAGCAATGAGGGCTGCACCCAGTGCACCCATATGCCGGTTAGCGGCAATATCTTCTTCGTGAATCGTTAAAGCCTCCCTGAGCAATGCCGGTTCAGGATTACCCTTAATTTTATTAAACAGGGATTGCATACGTTGCAAGGCCCAGTGCAGGTTTACCGCTGTGGGTCTGGATTGCGCGAGTGTATCCAGGTCAGACTGTAATGCTGTCCTCCATTCCTCAGGGTCTTTTCTGTAGGCCGCACGCGCGGCAAGCACCACGCCATAGGCGGCAGTAATACCTATCGCTGGTGCGCCGCGCACAACCATCTGGTTGATCGCTTTTGCCACGTCTGCGGCATTGCCAAAGTCGAGGTATTCCACCATGCCGGGTAATAATCGCTGATCCAGCAAACGCAAGCGATCATCATGCCAGATGATGGGCCGCACAGTGTCCGGGCTGGATATTTCTGCTGACAAATACTGTCTCCTTTACCTGTTTTTTGCGTACAATGAATAATCAACAAGGAAAAAGCAAACAAAAAGCGGTGATTAGTGACTGGTGAGTGGTTACAGCTTACCCGTTATTATTTACCATTCACAAATCACTATTCACTAATCACTATTCACTAATCACTAATAACAATGAATATTGATACTCTCATCAACGCCCGCTGGATCATACCGGTTGACCCGGATAACACCATTTATGAACATCATTCCCTGGCGATTAACGATGGCAAAATCACCGATATATTGCCAACTGAAGAAGCCAGACTGAAATACACTGCTTATGAAGAAATTGATCTGGAAACCCATGCGCTGATCCCCGGACTCATCAATTGCCACACGCACGCGGCCATGTCGCAGTTCCGTGGACTCGCAGATGATCTGCCGCTCATGGACTGGCTGAACAATCATATCTGGCCGGCAGAACAACGCTGGGTCAATCCCGAATTTGTTGAAGACGGGACACGGCATGCCATCGCCGAGATGATCCGTGGCGGCACCACCTGTTTTAATGATATGTATTTTTTCCCGGACAAGGTTGCGGAAACTGCAGTGGAGTGCGGTATCAGGGCCAATGTCAGTCTTATCATGATCGATTTTCCAACGGCCTGGGCCAGGGACCCGGATGAATATTTCCTGAAGGGCGAACAAGTCCATGACAAATTCAAATATAGCCCGCTTATCCGCACAGTCTTCGGTCCGCATGCACCTTATACGGTTTCCGATGCACCACTGCAAAAAATAGCGACTCTCGCTGAAGAAATGGACATACAAATCCATATGCATGTACACGAGACTGCCTTCGAGGTACATCAGAGTGTGGAACAACATGACAAACGGCCGTTACAGCGATTATTCGAACTGGGTCTGGTCAGTAACCGGCTTATGGCCGTGCACATGACACAACTTGAAAGTGATGAAATCGAACTGATCGCAAAGTATGGCGTAAGTGTTGTGCATTGCCCGGAATCCAACCTGAAAATCGCCAGCGGCTTTTGCCCTGTTAATGAATTGCTGCTTAATAATATCAATGTGGCACTCGGAACTGACGGTGCCGCCAGCAATAATGACCTGGACATGCTGGGCGAAATGCGCACCGCGGCATTACTCGGTAAAGGTGTTGCCGGAGACAGCACGGCATTACCGGCCCATACCGTACTCAGGATGGCGACATTAAATTCAGCTACCGCACTTGGCCTGGCTGAAACAACCGGATCATTGTCCATTGGTAAAGAGGCCGATGTGGCAGCGATTGATCTCAGCTATATTGAAACGCAACCTTTATATAACCCTGTCTCGCAGATTGTATATTCCTGTAACCGCAATCAGATCACTGATGTCTGGGTCGCAGGCAAACAGCTTTTGAAAGACCGTGTATTAATGACTATTGATGAAGCGGCTGTCCTGGCCAAAGCACAACTCTGGCAGGAAAAGATCTTCAGCAATGACTAAAGTTAGTAACAATGTCATTGCGAGCGAGTCGCAGACGAGCGTGGCAATCTATCTGTCAGTTATTGAGGCAATTGTGAGATCGCTTCGGCACTGCGTGCCTCGCGATGACATTTTGGCTGAGGTTCTTTAAATAAGTATCTTCTACAGGAGAATAATCATGCACAACAAAATTTTATCCACGTTAGTTTTACTCACAGGCATGTTAATGATGTCCAATGCGGCTATTGCTGAACCACTTTCCGTTAAGGCTGACGATGACATTGAATCTGTTCTGCAAGCACATAAAGGCAAACCCGTGACTATCAAACTGAATTCCGGCGAAGAATTGACCGGTAAAGTGGGAGAAGTTACGGGAAAACTGCTGGTGCTGCAGGAACTCACCGGTAAAGAGTTTTTTGATGCGGCCGTTAGCCTGGATAAAATTGCCGCTGTGATTGTGCGGGCGAAAGAACAATAAGCTGAAATATTAATTCAGCTTGCAGCCGCCGCTACCACTACCACTCATAGCGGAAGGTGGCGGAGACGGCATGATGATCATCACTGCCCGCAATCTCGCCGCTGTAACCGATATTGAGGTGCGAGTTCTCGGAGAAGCTGGCAGTTATACCAGCATTGAGGGCAAGACGGTTCCGATCCAGATCCGGGCCGTCAATCAGGAAAGTGGTGTTGGGGGCGGCACTGAATCCGGACTGCACCCGTGACACATTGTCCAGATGTTCACGCACATAGGCGATGGCAATGCTGGGGGTGATTGTTGTTTCGTTCGTGGTTTCAATCGTGTGACTCAGACGCACACCGAGTTTTGTTCTGAGCGAATCGTCATCCTGATTCTGCACCGAGAGATTGGCCGCACCGGCGCCGGTTTCGGTGAAACTGTCACGGGACAAATGAGAATAATCTACGCCAACAAACGGGGTCAATGATGTGTTGTTGTTCAAGGGAATGACTTTACCGCCTTCAACGTTCACACCGAATTGATCAGCATCATAATCAGCACTCGCTGTAGCGGCCAAGGCACCCACCACCACTTGCCGGTCACTGTCAATGCTGTGATGACCATAACTCACATCGGCATTCACATAGTATTGATGCTGTTGCCACCCGGCATACACGGCAATCTGATAACTGTCCACATCCGCATCGCCATTGAACGGATCGACACTGGTGTTGGCATAGCCTGCCGCAAGTCCGGCAGTAATCGTTGTCGTCAACGGCCAGTCAAAACCGGCGGCAATGCCGTAGGTGTTGTAATCCGCACCACTGGCATTGGTTGTATCATCGATGTCACCAAAGTTGCCATAGGCCTTGAACCAGGCCCCTTTACCACTCAACCATTCATCCCCGGCATTCACGCCAGTCACCGGGGCATCGAGTGCAGCGAAATTCGCATTGAACAAGCGATCAAACAACAACTGCTGAAACGGTGAGCCGATGTTCTGCAAGATGCTCTGCACATTCGCATGTTGCACACCGCTTAAACTGTCAAAGGCCTGTTGTGCACCCGTGGTGGTCAGGGTTAACAGATTATTGACAATAGTTTGTATGGCAGTTGGGTTGGTCATCGACAGATTACTGAGCACCGTGGAGACCGACGTTTGATTGGGAGTCGTGGACACACTGCTGAAACTTACATTGTTGCGGGTCAGATTCAAAAACACATTATTGGCATCGTAGGTGAGGGAGGGAGTGAGAAAAGCCAGTGTGGAATTGACATTATTAAATGTCGTCCCACCCAAACCACCGGCTGCTGTGAGTATTGTATAATCGGTGGTGAGATTGTAATTGCCCGCCAGTGGAATCACACTGACCGTGCCACCGGTCAAGGTCGCAGTTCCCGTGGCATTGATTAAATCACTATTGCCTGCCGCATCCACTTCCACTTCATAAATACCGCCGCCAGTGAAATCGACATTACCTGCCACATTGATCGTGCCGATGGAATTGCCCGGTGCAAATGTACCACCTGTCACATTCACATTACCGACTGTACCCGTACCGCCCAATGTGCCACCCGCATTGACAGTTGTTGTGGAGTTGGTAATCGAACCATTCACGAACAAACTGCCTGCATTGACGGTAGTTGCACCGCTGTAGGTGTTGGCGCCGGTCAGAATGGTGGTACCGCTACCGGTGTGATTTACCGCGGTAGCACCCGTGATGAGAATACTGCCGCCACCCGATGTGCCGTCCCGGGTAAAGAAATAATTAGCATCGGTATGGTTGAAGTTGAGGACGGCACTGCCCGCGCCGCCGGTCACTTCCGCGGCGTTCAGAACCCCCGCCGCGCTGCTGTTGCCGACGTTCAGCGTGCCCACCGCACCGGCGTTCGTACCGAGCGTGACCGTCCCGGCGCCGCCGTTCACGTTGACCGTGCCGCCGTTCTGGAGGGTGAGTGTGCCGTCGCCGGAATCGCCCACGTTCAGCTCGCCGCTGTTGGTCCAGTTGGCGTCGTCCACCATCACCGTGCCGGTGCCGCCGGCAAAGTCGCCGATGTGGCCGAGCGTATTGCTGACCGTGCCGCCGTTCTCGATGGTCAGCGTGCCGGTGCCTTCCCGGCCCACGAGCAGGACGCCGCTGTTGGTCCAGGTGGCGCCGTCCACCGTCACCGTGCCGTCGCTGTCGGCAAACCTGCCGATGCGGCCGGCGGGATTG
>Ga0209541_10003581_pt1 | contig 28452 bp, 39 predicted proteins | sample RifCSPlowO2_01_FD_184027 | JGI IMG/M metagenome (GOLD analysis project Ga0209541, IMG submission 184027) | Groundwater microbial communities from Rifle, Colorado - Rifle CSP2_plank lowO2_0.1 (SPAdes) (version 2) | ecosystem: Environmental > Aquatic > Deep subsurface > Groundwater | place... | reverse complement strand
TAGAGTGCAGCAGAATTGCGATTGCAACATCGCATGAAAAAGCTGACTATACAGAAATAAGGCAGGTTCTTGATTATATAATGAGATGCTTTGGCTTGCATTACGACATTGAAGAAGCAGAGCATGACTCATTTATTGATGGAAGAGTTGGAAGGGCAATTGTAAAAGGCAAGAAAGTAGCTTATTTAGGTGAGTTAAATCCCGCTGTCCTCGCTGAATGGGGCTTGGAAATGCCAGTTGCTGCTTTGGAATTGAATTTGAGCGAGTTGTGGGAAGTGGTGGAGAAGAAGTGATTAAGATACTTTTTCCTAGGATATTGGATCATTTGTCTGAATCAAAGAAAAGGATTATGCTTACATATCCATTTGTCAAATTATTTATGGCTGGAAATTTAGAGCCTAGTATCTTTCTAGACGATTTAAAATCATTTGAGGAAGATTTGATAAAAAAGGGAATATCCAAACAAGAGATTGAAAGCATAAAAAATTTTGCCTTTAAAGAAGCAACCAATAGAAAAGTCTTTGCAGAAATTAACAGCTTTAGACAAAAAAGTCTAAACTCCCCACAAGATTGGAAAAATTATTGGAGAATTGTGGGAAAATATGACAAAACAAAGTGGTATGAAGAAAAAGAGATAAGGGTATATAGGATGCCAAATGTCAATGCTTCTGTTTTACCTATAGTCATCAGTGGAATAAAAGAATTGCTCGATGAACTTGGTTTAGATTTTGATATAAGAAATTTTGGCACTCATCCTTCAATTATTCAGCAGGTTAATCTATCTACTATGACCGATGGAAAATTAAATACCTCAAAATTGTTTTTAATTCAATTTGATGAAGATTGGAGAAAAAACGAAAAAGGAGGAAAGCAACATGCTGATGTTGTAATAGTGAATCAATATTTAGCAGATAGTGATAGTTTTTGGGGTGGAACTATTTTTCAATATGGAGGTATGGCAATTTCTGTTCTAAACCAAAGGCAACGTAATTTAAATTTTATAAAAAATGTAGCAAAACATGAGACTGCACACTTGCTTGGATTAGGTTATCATCATGATCAAATTAACGTAAGAGGGTATCCTTCTGTAAGAGATTGTTTAACATTTCATAGGTGTAGTTCATTAATTATTTGCCAAAGATGTCGTGATGCTATTGTTGCATTTTGGGAAGGAATCCAAGAAGGAACAGGAAAAAGATTCTTTAAAAGAATTAGAATAATAAAATAAAATCAACCCTCTTTTTTCTTATCAGTCTTCTTTGGCTTTTGAGTTTTAGTTTCTTTCTTAGCTGTTTTCTTCTCTGCTATTTCTTTCACTTCTTCCTTTTTCTCCTCCACTAATCCAGCTTTCTCCTCTAATGTCGCTTCTTTCTTTTCTTCTGCTTTTTCTTCCTTCTTGAATTTAAATAAATCCCTTAACTTTCTTTTCTCTTCTTTTTGAACTCTTAACTGCTCTGGTGTTTTTCTTTTCTTTCTTGGCTTTTCTGTTTTTGGCTTTGGCTTTGTTTCTCTTGCTTTCAGTCCTAATTCCTCCAAAGCTTTAGCAACTTCTTCATGACTAGCATTTTTTTCTATTTTAATGACTTGATTCAAAGGCTCGATATGCAGAATGTTACATTTCCTTCTTCTTGTTTCACCGTCAATCAGGACATACTTATCATCTAGAATGTCAATTATTACACATTTTTTTGATGCATCTCTTCCTGCTGTCTTAATACAAACTCTTCCAAGCTCAATCATTTTTGTCCTCCAATCACTTCAAAGCAAGCGGTGTCGCCATCCGCTCAAGTGATTTCTTTGTTGTCTTTAATGTATAGGCGAGGAGGTTAATGCCTCCGAGCACAATAATTTGGCGAAGCCAGATTAAATTATTTCAACATTATTTTTTATTTATATTGTTTTTAATGTGAAATTAATTTTATGTTTTATATCTTTCCTAACGCATTAAACGATTTTAACAATATTTAAAATTTCAAAAAATAATCTACTGTCTTACTTTATTTATTATCTCTTTTCTCATACACTTACTGCACAAAACTCCGCCATAAGGTCTTTCTGGCCTTTTTTTTGTCTTGGCCATGCTTCGCATCCTGAAGGGAAGCTCTCTTGGAATTCCTTTTAATAAAGCTCCGCAATTGCCGCATCTGGCAGCTTTTGGCTTTTTTTTCTTGTAATGCAGACTAACTCTTCCGCCAGATACTTTCCTAAATACTTTCCTTAAGCTTCTCGACCTTAATCTTGGCGCTGGCATGCTTTTTGGAAACATATATTTATTTATAAAGGTTATTGAAAGTTGATGTTATCATAATGTTTAAATATGAATACTTCAAAACAAATCTCTGCATATGCTTAGCTTTAATTCAAAAAAAGGGGTATCGCCATTGATAGCTACAGTTCTGTTGATAGCATTTGCAGTAGCGCTTGGCTCTGTTGTGATGAACTGGGGCTTAAACCTTAATTTAGGCAAATCAGCAGATAGCTGCAGAAATGTTGAAATCAAAATAAGGAATATAGATGTGGCTGAGGTCTGCTTTGGCGGTTTTGGCCCGAATGGCTATATAAATTTCATCATTGACAACACAGGCACAATTGACATAAGCGGATTGGCTATATGGGTTGTGGGTGAAAAAGGGACAAGGCTTTTTGACTTAGACAATATCCTGATTAAAAAGGACTCATTATACAACAAAAAAGACAAGGAAGTTAGTTACGATTTCTCAACATTTGGAAACATAAAGCAAGTCCAGTTCATACCAAAAGTCAAGTCAGAGCAAACAACAGAAATATGCCCGAGGAATGCTGTCAAAGCAGATAAAATAGGTGTTTGCGCATAATAACATGGTATATGATTTTGCATCGAATGTAGTTAAGGGTAGAATAGCTGAAACTCTTGTAGAGGAGATGTTCAAAAAAAGCGGTTATATGGTTTATAGGTTTGGTTATGAAGCTATTCTTGAAAATCTATCACAGAATAGAAGAGAATTGCAAGAGAGTGATACACTTGAGAAAATAAAAAGTATTCCTGATTTTTTAGTTGTAAGCCCTAACGGCTCGGTACAGCTCATCGAGGTTAAATATTCTGGTACCGGCAATATCCAAAAAAGCAAGTTAAATAAATATGCGGAATTCTGGAAAGAAGCAAGAATACTTTTAGTAATTCCAACTAAACCTCATTTTTTGATAAATTATATTGAAAATTTTCTGAAAACTGGAAAAATGTTCCCATTAGAAAATGATAGGTACACAAAAATTGATTCAAATATTATCGAGAGGTTTTCTGAAGTAGTAAAACAATATTTCAAAGAATAATCAATATATCTTCATCACTTTTCTCAAAGCCATTGTGAAGATTATTGAGAATATTATATAAGTTCCAAGCCATCCCAGTTTCCAGCCAAATAAGTTTAGTATTTTTCTTGGCTTATAGTCAATTTGAATTAGTTTTATGACTCCGTTAGTTTTTTTGCTTGGCTCGATATATTTTTCATTATTGGTTATTAAAACACTTTTTTGCTGCTTTTCCCCATTATAAACAAATTCAAGTATGTGCTCTCCTTCCAATCCTTTCAATGCCCACATTGCTTTATCATTTTCAATTTTTTTTATTTTATTGTCAACCATTGTTATTTCTTCAGGAATGATTATTTCTGCATTTCCATTTGTATTTTTCTCAAAAAAAACGCTGACAGAGAATTCGTGATTTGGCTTTATGCTTTCATAAGCAAATGTTGAGCTCATCCATCCAAATATTAAAATTATTGGTATGAATGTGATTAAAGTTGGTTTCAATGAGTGCATCATATACTTCATATTCAATTCCATTGATTTTTTCTGCACTTCCATTGCCTTTGCAGGATTTCCTTTTAATTCCTTTATCTGCTTTTGATGCTCCTTTAGGTCACCTTTCAGCTTTTTCATTAAAGCTTGGTCAGTTGTGTATTTTGTTATGATTATTATTATAATAGAAACAATGAAAGACAATATTATAACTGTCCATAATATAGGCAGCTTAAGCAAAGGCGCAAAAACAACATTCAAGAAATCGTAGTATGCCATTTATCCACCCCAACTTTTTGAAAAAAGCTTGACTATCGCGAAAATCGCAGATTTTCGCGAACTTGAAAATCGGTCGATTTTCAAGTAAACCATGCAATAAGGGATTTTCAATCCCTCGGAACGATTGCTTTGCATTTTACCCGCCCATAAACTTTCTCATCATTGGATTCATGTCCATCATGTGCTGCCTTGCTATGTCCTCATACAATCTGTAAACAATCATAACAGTTAGCAAAATCCCTGTTCCACTGCTTAATGCTCCTGTCAAATCTGCCAATGCTGCTAAAAATCCGACTGTAATGCCACCCATTATGGTTAATGGCCAAATGTACCTGTTTAATAGCCTCTCAAGAACTCTCTCATCTTTCCTAAAGCCAGGAATTTGAAGACCGCTTGATATCATTTGTTTAGCTTGAGATTTTGCATCCATTCCTGCTGTTTGAACCCAAAAAATACTGAACATTACGCTGCCTACAATAAAAAAGAGCATGTAAACGAGAGCTTGCATATAAGGAGCAAGTCCAATAAGCAAGGTATGTTGCTGTATAACACTCCTGACAATGTCAGGCCCTTGCAGCCAATAAACAAATCCTGATATTGGATTACCAGTTGATGCGCTGAAAGTGCCAAGCAATGGCCAGCCTATGTTCTGCAATAATCTTCCCCACAATTGGAAGTTTGCAATTAATGCAGCCACTAAAATGACAGGAATGTTTGAAGTGTAAATAAAAGACAAAGGCCATCTGATGCCATGCCCTCTTATCATGCCAAATGACAATGGTATTTCTACCTTCATTGCCTGCGCATATACTGCAATAGCAAACACAAAAATAGTGGAAACAACAGCAGATATCATTACCAGCGCTGTTGTCACATCACCATTAACAAGGCTTTGGAAAAAAGCAGGCACTGCACCAGATGCGTATGTGACTCCTGCCAGCCCGCTTGGCCCAGGCAGCCAGTTAAATGCCTGTATAAACAAACTTTTGCTTACTCCTGCTGCAATGAACAAGCTGATTCCTGAACCAAAACCCCATTTGCTCACTACTTCGTCCAAGAACATTATCAATAAGCCGCCTAAAAACAACTGGAAGATTAAAATAAGCTGAAGCTGAAAATAAAATCCTGTTCCTTTGAATTGCTCTGCTGGAGCTAACCCGCCCAAAAATATGTATATAGCGCTTTCAAAAATAATAAAGAATAATGACAAAAATTTCTGTGTGCCTTGAAATGTTCTTTTGCCCTCGGGTTTTGTCAAATCAAATTTCCAAATTCCAGATCCATTAAGCAGCTGCAAGACTATGGAAGCTGTTACTATAGGGCCTATGCCAAGTGATATCAATGAGCCAAATTCAGCTCCTAAGATTATAGACAATGTCTCAAACCTTTGCAAAGCATTGATGCCTAATCCGAACAAAGGCATTAAGCCCAAAACAAAAAATATAACCAAAACAATTCCTGTCCATTTCAATTTCTCACGAAAAGAGAGGAATTTCTGGGTAGGGCCTTCAACTTCCGGAAGATTTGAGATTATAGTTTGCCAAATGGACATTTTGAGTAATTAAATAATTTTTAAATTTGTAGATTTACTTGCTCTTTTCAATTAAAATAACTACTTCTCCGCCAGCCTCTTTCACTTTCTCAACTGCTTTTTCTGAAGCGAATGATGTTTTTATCTTGAATTTCACAGAAACTTTTCCATCGCCCAATAATTTGTTGTATCCAAGCTTTTCCAGCTCAACTGAATAAAACCCATCTTCTTTTCTTATTAAGCCATTTGAGATTAATCTGTCAATGTGCTGCTCAATAAAGTTTATGTTTACGGGGTTAATCTTTAATTTTGGGGTTTTGCTTACAAATCCGTGCTTTCCAAAATAATCAGTTTTCCATATGCTTGGCTTTTTCGAGTCAGCTCTTTTTCCAGTGCCTGCCATTCCTCTTCCTCCTCTGTTGCCTTGTCCCCTATGTTTTTTCTTTGCGCCCCATCCATGTGTTTTAGAGCCTCTTTGCCTATCATTTTTTTTCCTTTTGTTGATTGTCATTATGCTGCCACCCAACCTCTTCTTTGATATTCTGCTTGTTTTACCTCTTTCATCATTTCTATAATTTTCCCTCTTGCTTTTTCAGTTGCCTCAACATACATACTAAACGGTATAACTGACCGAGGGCTCAAATAATTTAACAATCCTTTATCTTCTTCTGAAATTGCATTGTTAGTCTTTCCTAAATTTTTGCTTAATAGATCTGTAAGTATTAAATCATTTTCCTGGATTATTCTTTTGGCTATAGATTCGGCAATTTTTCTTTGTGGATTTATAATTCTTCCATTGGCAGCAGTTACTTCTCCAGCTTCGCAAATAAGCAATAAATGGAACCAGTATTCTTGCCAATTATTATCAAAAGGTTTGTCTAACCTCATACTAGTTTCATAATAATGTCTAGCTGTATGTACAATATCCTCAATCAACTCATCAACTGATAATGTCATTCAAACCATCCTCTTAATCAAATCGTTAATTGCTTCTCCTCTATAGCCTAGCGCACCTCCACTTTGATAAGGATGCTTAATGCCTTTTCTTCCAAACCCTTTTCTTGGAGGATTTAACCTAAAATATTTCTTTATTTTTTTATTGTTAATGACAACAAAATCATTGTACTTTATTTTTCCTTTTGAATCGGATTCTCTTCCATTAAATTCCTCCCCTCTTTTTTCAACAAGCATGTTAAAAGTTTCGTCGTCAATCTCTCCCCATGTTATATAATCTTTTGCTCTCTTCAGCATGCCTGTGTAAATAGGCATGTCCGGCAGGACACAGCAATAATTTTTTCTATATAGCCTTAGCATCTTTAGATTATCCTCTATCTTTGTCCTTATTCCTGTAATTCCCCTTACTCTTATTGCTGCCATTTTTTTGGCGGAATTTATTTTTGCTGTTTGTTGCTCCATTTCACATCATTGCTTTTGACGAACCTTCAATAATACTTAAATTTTCTTCATTTTTTTGACTGAGTTTAAACTGCATCAAATTTTTAAGGGCTTCAAAGCAAGCATACAGCAAATTAAGCTTGCTCCTTGTCTGGCCCTCTGTTCTTGACCACGCATCCTTGATGCCGGCTAATTTCAAGATTTTCTGGCATTCCTTCTCAACTTTCAATCCGGTTCCTTTTGGTGCTGGTATCAGCATGATTTCCACTGAGCCGTATTTCCCTCTTACTTTGAAAGGCACTGTATGCGAATCCCCGCAGCCGCATCTCCAGTTTCCGCATCCTCTTCTGATTTTTATCACATTTAGCTTTGCCTGGCGAATTGCTTTTTCCCTTGCCGGCACAGTTTCCTTTGATTTACCATAACCTACACCAACATAGCCATCTTCATTTCCTACAACTGCGAAAGTGCCAAATTTTGGCTTGTTGCCTTCTTGGGTTTTCTTTTGGGTTTGCTTGAATACCCTTTTCTGGCCGCCGCCAAACTTTCCTTTTGATTGTCCCACCATCAGCAATTCAGTTGTAAGATTTGGCAATAAAGTGTCTGTTATCTCTGGCTCAAGTATCTTGATTCTTTGATCCAATACATAAGAAATATTTTTGATAACGCCATTTTTTACATTTATGCCTAATGACGTTTTTGGCTTCCATGCCTCTTTTTCAAAAGCTCCTTTCTTTTTGACTTCCTCAACTATCTGTTCTTCAAGTTCTTTTACTTCGCCTAGTTCAACTGCCAATCCTTCTTTGGGTTTCTCAATTAATGCTTCTTCATCTTGTAAAACTTCGACATTATCCATTTCTTCTTTCACTTCAACTTTTTCTTCTGTTTTCTTCTTAGCCATGTATCTTAACCTTTATCTCATTAAAATGCTTTACAATATCCACCGGATTGAGTCCTTTTTTTATGTAATTGGAGAATTGCCTTTTATACATTGACTCATTGCTCTCTAATTGCTGTGCATATTTTGCAATATGTTCTCCTGAAATCCTGTCTTTTGATGGAAGTACCTCTGGATTAAAGGGAATATTTAATCCAGCATCAACTGCCCCTGCAAGCGCAGCATACAGTCTTGAGCCCTTGGTGGAGTTATTGAACCCCAAGTCAAGTACAGCATCCTTTACGCCTCTTTCAAGCGCTTTTTTTCCTGCAAGGGCCCCTATCAAATATGCGCTTGGTATATTCCCATTATCACCCTTCCAGCCAAGCTTGATTAACGCCTTTGAATCTATTGTGAACAAAACCTTGTCGCCTTTTGCACTATACTCTATAATTGATGCCTGGAAGTTTTTTAATGCCATCCTAACCACAAATCTAAATTTATTAGACATTAATATCTTCAATCTTTTCCTGTAATAAGTCCTTCCCTGCCTTTTTCTCCTGAATGGTACTGTGAAAATATTTCCGTGCTTCATTTTTTAATTAACCCCTGTTCCTCAGTATACAGTTTCAAGTGTCTCGAGCTTCTGAAAAATCCGCTTTTGCTTTTCATATAAAGCTCGTGATAAGCAGCGCTTGTAATCATGCTTTTGTCCCTTAATGACTTGATAAAATCTCTTTGCAGCCTTATTTTATTCATCCATGTTCTTTTTGGGTTTAGCCTTGCTGTTTTTTTTCCTTTCCTTGAGCCAAAACCTTTTTGCTTGCCATAGATCTTTTGTTTCTTCCTGCTTCTAGCCCAGAATCTTGATGTAGAAAGCAGTCTTTTTTTTGATATTACTCCATTGCCTATTAATGACCTTATATCAGTTTTTGTTATTGCTTCTTTTATATCCTCTACTCTGTTAGGATCAAACCTTATCCTATTATTGCCGCATTTTAAAATCTGAGCCGCTAATCTTCTTTGTACATTAAGCATTTTTATGTCCTTTTTGTCAGAACCTTGTCCTTTTCTTTCTTTTCGGCCAATTTTTTGTCGTCTTTGTCGCTTACTTGTGTTTTTTCAATTGGCTCTTTTGTCACTGCTTTTTCTTTCTTAACTTCTTCTTTTTTTACTTCTGTAGTTGCTTTCTTTTTTTTAGAGTTGATAAAATCTTCAATTTTTTTGATTTGCTCGTTAACATTCAAATTCAAAATATTGACATTGAGCTCTCTTGCCTTTTTCAGGATTTCAAGTTTCTTTTTCATTCCCACGCTTTTGGCAATGACAGCTCCTTCACTTTCTTTTCTTATTTTTATGAGGTCATTGATTGACAGTATACCTACAATTTTTAGCCCGGAAGAGTGCAGTCCTTTGGCTTCTCTTGGTGATTTGTATCCTGGTGAAGGCATCTTCCTCCTGCCCTTGAACTTATGCCTGATTTTTGAGTGAATCCCTTTTGGCTTACGCCATTTATCATTAACCTTCATTCTTTTTGGGTTGTCCTGCCTGATAAAATCTGGCTTTTTCTCTTTAATTCTGGTTCTTAACTCTAATAATGTGTTTATTTCAGTCATTTTTATCAGTATAATTTTACTCCGACATCAACTTCTCTTTTAGGTTCTATCAAAACGCACTGATTATTTTTGTCAGGAACGCCTAATACAAGAACCTCTGATGTAGCTGGACCTATTTGTCTTGGTGGAAAATTTACTACACCTAAAATTAATTTATCTTTTAACTTTTCTTTTGAATAATTTGCAACAAGCTGTGCGCAGGATTTCTTTATTCCTATATCTCTTCCAAAATCTATTTTTAACTTGTAAGATTGCTTTTTAGCTTCTGGAAAGTCCTCTACTTCAATAATTCTTCCGCTTCTTATGTCAATTTTGTTGAAATCTTCAATTGTTGCCATTTTACACAACCTGTTTGATGTCTTTTGAGTGATGCCACGCAGCTGATGTTGATATATCTAATTCCTTTGCTATTTTAGGGTAACTTAAACCATTTTTACGTAAATCAATGACTTGTGGTTTTAATTTTAGCATTTCTTTTTCAGGAGTTTTCCAAATTTTATAATTGTTGACTATATCTGTCAACTTCTGCCTTTTATAAGAAATATTAAAATTTATTAATTCGTTAAAAATCTCAATATTTTTTCTATTGTATAATAGAATTCCATTTTTATTATAACTTATATTTTTAATTCCAATATCATTAAATAATTCTTCAATTTCTTTTAGTCCTTCTAAATTTTGATTACAAAGAATTATTTGTTTTGAGTCTATAGAAACACTTCCCTGAGAATCTGCAAAACCTTGAAGATATTTTGCTTTAGTTTCTTTTGAGACATTTTTAATAGCTATAGGAACAGTCCAAGTACTTTCCTTAAAATTTGCATTATAACTTAAAATATCTTCTACTGCTTGTTTTGAACTTAATCTGACCCTAAAAGTTTTATTTATGCCAAAATTTCTAGGTTTAAGTACTTTTATTTTAGGCTTAATACCATAAACTTTTTCTAAACAAAATACAAAATATTTGATAAAATTCGAATCAACCGCTTCAAGAACAATCCTATAGACGCCATTATCTTTTCTATATTCAATGAATCCATCACCGGGCCCAACTACACCAAGGATGTAGGCTTTTTCTAAAGTTAATTCTTTGTAATTTTGATTTTTTATTAAAACAGGATTTCCTCTTTTCTTTAAATTTATATTAGATTTAATTAAGTGCCTTTGAACTGTGCTAAAAGAAAAATTACATATTTGAGCTATTTCTTTTATTGATTTATCTTTGTGATACAAATTAATAAATTTATTATGTTGAGAAATAGGAACTTTATCTTTAAATGCTTCTCGGAATTTTATTCCATTTTTTATTAAATAATTTCTAGTAGTAGTTACAGTAAAATTAAATTTCTTAGCTATTTTTTTAGTTCCATAGCCTTCTGTGTAAAGTTTTTTCATTTCAATCAACATTTTATTATTAATTTGTATCATTTTTGTTCCATTTCATAATAGGTCATCTAGTAAATTTTTTCTTTTAGTTTATTTAAGCTCTTTACCATCTTTCGAAATTATATAACAACCATCTTGAAAAATTCTTGTGTCATATCCCGGCCTTCTTGTCAATTGCTCTATATCAGCGCTGACTTGCCCGGCAATTTCCTTGCTTATGCTGGTTACATGAATAATGTCACCTTCGACCTTTACATCAGCGCCTTCTTTTAATTCTAAAACCCTTGGCACTTTCTCTCCCAGAAAATTTTTGACAGCAAGCTTGTTGTTGGACACGCTTACATTCATTGGAAAATGCCCTGAGCATATCTTCAGGATGTAGACATGATTTTGCATGCTTCCTCTTACCATATTTTTGATGTGCGCTGCCAATGTTCCAATTGTCTTTTTATCTTCTTTTTTTCCGCTTTTAGATTCAATTACTATTTTTTTATTGTCTATTTTAATTGAAATGTTGCGCTGCTTAATTTCCCTGTTTACTTCTCCTTTAGGTCCTTTAATTAACAAAACCTGGCCGTTGATGGAGGCACTTACATTATCATGCAAGTCAATGTCTTTGGTTATTTTCCCTTTCCTGCTGGATTTTACTTTTTGCATTTAATAACAATAAGCTAAAAGCCTTCCCCCTGTTTTTTTTGATTTAGCATCATAATGTGTCATAATTCCCCTTGATGTGGATACAAATAATATACCTATCCCCTTGGCCGGCAAGTATCTTGCCTCAAAATTTTCAAATTCTGTGTTTTTAACGCTGTACCTTGGCTTTATTACGCCGCACTTGTTTATGTTCCCGATTAGAGTGAGCCTTATGTAATTGCCTCTGCTGTCTTCTGTTTCCTTGAATTCGCCAACATAATTGTTCTCTTTCATTACTTTTAGCAGTTCTTTAATTACCTTTGAAACTGGACTTATCAGGCATTCTGATTTTCCAATTAACTCGCTGTTCAACATCAAAGACATTACATTTGCTAATGGATCGTTCAGCATTTTCTCACTTTAACTGTATTTCTTAAAGCTCAGGCTTGTTGCAATTTCCCTAAAGCATGTTCTGCAAACCCCTAAGCCATATTTGCCTATATAACCCCCTGGCCTGCCGCATCTTCTGCATTTTTTTGTTGCTCTGCCATATTTTCTTAATTTTGGGGCATTATGCTTGATATATTTCTGCATCTTGACGGGTTTTGCTTTTAATTGCTTGAACACTTTCCTGTAATCGCTATAAGTCATCTACTCAGCCTCCACTTTTGTACTGAAATTGCTTGCCATAAAATCTATGGCTTCTTGCTTTGATATCCTGTGTCTTGCCGGTATTCTTCTTGTCATAAATCTTCTTCTTTTAATTCTGTAGCCTGGCCTTTCAAGAGTCACACAAACTTCAAATCCCATAATGCCTATTTTTGGGTCATATTTCACGCCAGGAATCTCTATATACTCGTGAATTCCAAATGCAATGTTGCCATTGTTATCAAATTGTTTTTCTCTTAGTTTATTATCAATAGCTCCAAGCAGTCGCGGAAGCATTTTAATTGCCCTGTCTTTTCTTAAAGTGAGTTTGCACCCTATTGGCAATCCTGGCCTTAGCCCCCATTCTTGTATTCTTTTGCTTGTTATGGTCTTTATTGGAGTTGCGTTTGTGACTGCATTAAGCAATACCAAGCCTTTCTCTAATCTTGCCTGGTCTTTTCCAGCGCCGATGTTCAATGTTACTTTCTCTATTCTGATGTTTTTCATCTTGTTCATCTTCATCCAAGCGTGATTGATGGCTTGTTATCCCCAATCACAAAAGCATATTTCTTCGAAGTCTCTATTAAGTCTCCCCTGGAATCCTTGTAGATTACTTTGTCTTCAACAATATCTTCAACATTTCCAATTTCTCCTATGTGCTTTCCGCCTGCCAAAAATATTGTTGAATTCTTATCAAGCTTCAAATGCTTGTTGATTTTCTCTTGGGGTAATAATAAAAGAAGAGTATCTCCTACTTTGTATATGTGGTCATCAGCAATTATGTTCTTGCCGTCAAATAAGTTTAATTGAAGTTTTCCCCTGACCATTGTCTTTCCGATAATTTTGCAGGGTTTGAGCAAAGCTTCTTCCTTCTTTATTTTTATCAGGTCTAGCTTGCCTTTTTTGTTTAATATCACCCTAAAGAATTCTTTTGTGTTTGTGAACTCCATTGTATCAAAAATCCCAATAGGAAATCTGAAGTTTTTTCTGGTTTTCCCATCAATCTTTATTTCATTGGTGTTCAGGATTTTTTTGACATCTCTTGTTGTGCTGGCATAATTCAGTATTTCTTTGAGAAATGTGCTAAGGGGTAATCCTATATCCAAACTATGCGGGCCGGGTATCGATTTTGTGATAAATTTAAGCTCCTTTCTCTTTACATGCCATGTTTTTGGCGCCGCTAGTCTTTTTAGGTGATCTTTGCCCATTTTATCTCCTCTCCAATGTTTTCTGCCTAAGCTTGTCTTCTAAATTTAATTCTGTGATCATCAAGTTTGACGGGTGTAATGCAAATAATCTTTTTGTTCCATCCCTTTTTGTTAGCTCCACCCCACTAACAAAAACTTTTGTCTTTTTCAAGTTGATCGTCTCAATCTTTCCTTCATGTTTTTTGAACTGGCCTTGCATGATCTTTACCTTATCACCCTTCCTTAGTCCAATGCTTCTTTTGCCATACTTCTTTCTTAGATCTTTTGAAAGGTGTGACTGGACGAATTTCTTCTTGATGTGCAGCGGAGCGCTTAATCTGTATTTTCTCTGCTTTCTTGGCTTCTTGTTGCTTTTCCATGCACTTGAAAAATTTTTCATATTAATCACTTAAACTACTATGCTTGCTATTTTTGCTATGCCTGGCCATCTCTCGCATGCTTCCTTTGCAATTGCGCCTTTGAATATTGTGCCTTTTGGATTGCCTTTGTCGTCCTTCAGCACAACTGCGGAGTTATCCTCAAATTTTATTCTGGTTCCGTCAATTCTTCTATATTCCTTTTTCTGCCTCACAATAACTGCAAACACAACCTGTTTTCTTATATCTGGTCTGCCGCTTAGCACAGATCCCATAACCAAATCACCAACGCCGCAGCTTGATATCCTTCCCTTAACTGTCTTTGACCCTACAACAGTAAAAATCCTGATTATCTTTGCTCCTGAATTATCGCATGTTTCAATTCTGCACCCTACTGGAAGTGCTTTTGTAACGCGAGATTTAATTGGCTGCATTTATTCTTCCTCCTTGGCTTTCATTTCATCTTCTTTCTTTGCCATTACTTTTCCAGACTCTCTTGCTTCCATCTTGTCCTTAAATCCTCTCTCAGTGCCCAATTTTTCTATAATAACAAAATTTTTTGTTTTACTAAGCGGTCTGCATTCCATGACCCTTACAATATCCCCATCTTTTGCATTAATGCATTCTGGATTATGTATCTTTAATTTTGTTCTTCTTTTCTCGTATCTTTCATATTTTTTCAAAAAGTGCAGCCTATTAAATTCTATGACTGCTGTCTTTCTCATCTTTGTTGAGACGACTATGCCAGTAAACTGCCTGCCTCTCACGCTTAAACTGCCATGAAATGGGCATTTTACATCGTTGCACTTTTGTTTCGGGATTTCCAAGACGATTCCTATACCTTTTGATTCTATTTTTGCCATTTTTGTTTATTCTGCAGATTTATCTTACTTCCACGCTGCTTGGTGCAAAGCCATACTCAATCAAGATTTTTTTTGTCTTTTGCTTGTGCTCGCCTTGCAGCTCTATTTTTTCATCTTTTATAGTGCCGCCGCATGCAAGTTCTGACTTGAGTTTCTTTGCTAGGTCTTTGAGATCTATCTCCTTTTCATCAATGCCTTCGACAATAGTATAATTTTTGTTGAATTTCTTCCTCTCAACATAAACCAAAATCTTTTGGCTTTCTTTCGCTATAGTCTCACATACACACAGCTCTTTCACCAAGCCGCACATGGGGCATACTTCACTCATTCCTTTTTTCTTCCTCCTTTCTGTTGTTTTTTGTTTGTTGTTTTCTCATTATTTATGCTTAATATCTTTGCAATTGTTCTTTTTATCTCCTTTACTTTGCCGGGGCTTTTTGGCACAGTTCCTATTGCAATCTGTGAATTTAACTTCATCAATTCCTTTTTCAATTCATTTGACTTGTTATTAAGGTCAAGTTCGTTCATTAATCTTAGTTCTTTCACTTTCATCTTCTTTTTTCACCGAGTTGTGAGCGAGTTTCAGGTGGAATGCGAGAACTCGTGTGACATGCGAAAGCTCGCTTTCGCTCGCTTAACTCAACGCTCGCTCATCTCCCTCACTCGCATTCGACTTCTTCTCTTTGCTTTGTCTTTTTTTATTTCCTCTTTTGGCATTTCTTCATCTGTTTTTTCTTTTATTTTCTCAACACTAACTTCCCTTTGCTCAGTTAATTTTATATCATCTGGCAATTTAATGTCAGGCGGCATTATACTGACTTTAACGCCTATTATGCCTGTTTTTAATTGCGCTTGGGTATTGGATTTTCTGACTCCGACTATTGCTATGTCACCGCATTTTTTAAGATAGCCTGAGTAAAAGCGCCATGACTTTGCCCTTGCGCTTGGAACTTTTCCGCTTACGACAATCTCTATCCCAAGGGCCCCTGATCTCATGACCTCAGTCATTATCTTATGTCCTATGGCCTTAAATTTTTCAGAGCCGAATTTCTCAAGGGCGTCAACAATTTTTTCTGCCACTATATTTGCGTCTAAATTAGGATTTTCTACTTCACTTATCTCTATCTGGGGGTTTTCTAAATTAAACCTCTTCTTTAATGTCTTTGTAAGTTGCTTTATGTTTTGCCCTTTTCTCCCGACAATTAAGCCGGGCCTTGATGCAAATATTATTATTTTCTCTCCTAATGGGGTTTTAACCATTTTTGTGTGGCTGTGCCCAACATTCTCTAGGCTCTGTGTTACATACTCCTGTATCTGAAATTCCTTAATTTTCTGGGCTACAAATTTTCTTTCTATCAAAATTTCACCCCGTTGAAATTTTGGGAGTTCCAAATGTCAAAAATCAGAGATTTTTGAACACCTCGAAAATCTTGGATTTTCACTGAATTTTTAATTCCAAGAAAATCTTTAGATTTTCTGGACCACAAAATCTTTGATTTTGTCGGTTTTGTTACTATCATTTTTTCACTTTTTTCATTGCCTTTGTTTTTGCTTCTTCTTTAATATCAGTTGCTGTTTCCTCAACAATAATCTCAACATTTGTTCTTTTCATTCTTCTTCTGGATTTTCTTCCGAAATGCCATGTCTTTCCGGATTTATGCGCGCTGACATGCGCGATGACTAAATTTGATGTGTTCAAGCCCTTGAATTGCGCATTTGACTCAACATTCTCAATTAATCTTATGAATTCTCCTGATGCTTTTTGGGGGTATCTTCCTGGACCTATCTTTTTTTTATGCCCAAGGTCAAAATCAAATCTTTTGAAAGGAATTGCTGTTTTTCCCCTTACAACACTTTGCAGCATTTCTTTTGCGTCATTGATGTTTTTATTTTTAATAAACCTGCATATCTCAACACTCTGCTTAAATGAAACAGGCAAAGCCATTCCTAGTGCTCTTGCCATATGCTCCTGATTGTAATTTCTGAATGTGTATCCTTTCATTTTACTTGACAGACAGGCTTGCGCTTGACCTTGTAGCGCCTATTCCAGGCGCGCTGTGAGCAACTTTTTTTCTTGTTAATGCAAATTCTCCAAGGCAATGTCCTATCATATCTGATTCTATTACAACAGGAATAAATTCCTTGCCTTGGTGCACTTTTATAGTTCTTCCAATCATCTCTGGCAGGATTACCATGTCTCTGCAGTGCGTTTCTATGTTCTTTTCATTATTCCTTAATTTTTTAAGCAGGATTTTTTGCTGGTCTGTGAATCCTTTCTTTATCGTTCTTCTCTGCCTTGCTGTCATTAATTGTGCCAATTCATTCAGGCTCATATTTTTGAGTTCATCGGTTGTTTTCCCTTTGAAAGTGAATTCCTTCTTTGCCATTTCTACCTCTTATGTCGTCCTGTTCTTTTTGGTGCTATTTTACCCACTTTTCTTCCAGGGGGTGCATTCCTTGAGGATTGTGTTGGGATTCCTTTTGCATGCGAGCTTGAACCTCCAAATGGATGGCTCACTGAATTCATTGATGTTCCGCTTACTATGGGCCATAATTTATTCTTGGCTTTCATTGCATAAAATTTATTTCCAGCCTTTAAAAATGGCTTTTCAGTCCTGCCTGAGCCAGCAACAATGCCAATAACTGCTCTGCACTCCAGTGAAAATATCTTTCTTTTGCTTGATGGCAACTCAACTATAATGCTATCCTCCATTTTTGTTATTATCTTTGCAAAAGCCCCGCTTGCTCTTACAAATTTACCACCGTCTCCTGGTTGCGCTTCTATGTTATAAATTGGCATTCCTTCTGGAATATTTTTTAAAGGCAGAATATTTCCTGATTTTAATTCAATATCCTTGCCCATCTCTATTTTATCTCCTACTTTTATTCCTTCAGGTGCTTGCAATAATCCTGTTTCACCATTGCTATATTTTAATTCCATTAAAGGTGCGCTATGACCGCTGCAGTGCACAATATCTGTGATGTCGGCAGCAATTGCCTTGCCTTCTTCATATCTTGCAAAATTAGCCGTTCCTTTGTACCTAAAGCTTGGCGCCCTGTACCTTGGGCTTCCTTTCCCCCTCTTCTGCTGTATTAAGTTCTTGCCCATTTTACATCACTTGTTTTTACATTAAACCCATCTGAGTTGCAATGTCAATAGCAGGATTCTTCGCAGAAAATTTGACATATGCCCTTTTCTGACCATCCGCATTAACAAATGTATTGACGCCAACAACTCCTACTTTAAACATGTCTTCTATAGCTTTTTTTATTTCTTTTTTTGTTGCTTTCTCGCTCACAACAAAGATTAGTTTGTTTTCTGCTTCCATTAACCTTATTGATTTCTCTGTCGATAATGGGTATTTTATTATTTTATACTGGTCCATTTTATTTGAATAAATTCTCCTTTTCCAAGATATTGATAGCAGCAATTGTCCACAAAACCAATCTGCCAGCCTTTGCTCCTGGCGCAAGCAATTCTGCGTTTAAACTCTTTACCTCAACAACATCAATTCCAGGTATATTTTCAATTGCTCTGCTTAATTTGTCAACTTTTGACACAACAATCAAAGGGCCTTTCTTTTTTCTGTATTTTCTTCCCCTTGCCTTGCCTTTTCCAGCTCTTATCTTTTTTTCTTTTACTCTTGCCAGCTCATTTTCCAAGCCTAGTCTCTTGAATGTCTCAATAACATCCTTTGTTTTGTTTATTAGTTCAAATTTATCATCTAAAACAAAAGGGTAGTTGTCGGGTATTATGTGTCCTCTTTCTGCTACAACATCTTTCATGATTGTGGCTGCTATTGCGCTTCTTATGGCTTTTATATTTTCTTTCTTGTTTATTTTTTTCCGCCATATTTTTTCTGATTTTGGCGGGTGCGCCCTTCTTCCGCCAACAGTGCCTGGAGCAAACGCCCCAACCCAATTCATTCTCATCCCCCTTCTTGTCATTATTTTTCTTGGAACTCTTGAAATCCCAATCCCGTATGATCCTCTGTAATCTCTTCTTCTTCTTGATAATTTGGCAGATGCTCTTTTTCCTGCTGTTTCGCTTGCAGCATAGCCCTGCCTTTTATGGCTTTGAATGGCTAACACTGCCCTGTGTATTAAATCCGGCCTGTATTCTTCTTCGAATTGTGATGGTAATTTGATTTCCCCGATCTTATTGTTTGTTGAGTCTAAAATAGCTGCTTTCATTGCCAAAATCTCCATTAAATTTGCATTTTTGTTTTATTGTATTAAAATATCGGGTGATTTAAAAAGTGTTAAAAATTTTTGATATTTTATCTTCCCTGTTTTGATTCTGCACTTATGTAGGTTATTTGTGGTGCTTCTGGAACGTTCTTTTTTGGTCTAATTGCATCTGTAAACCTAATCAATCTTTTTTGAGCTCCAGAAACAGAGCCTTTAAGGAGGATGTAGGGATTTTTAACAACGCCATAATTCAAAAATCCGCCTTTTGTGCTTATTTCGTCAGATTTATTTCCAATCTTGACAATCCACTTATTATATTCTGTTCTTAAGTGATATCCCATTTTTCCTGCATGCGCTACTCTCCACATCACATGACCTTGCCCCCTCCATGGGCCTAGGGTGCCAGGATTTCTCCTGCTCTTCTCTGACTTATGGTGCCTTAATTGTATCCCAAATCTTTTCATTGGGCCTTGGAATCCTTTTCCCTTTGTTAAAGAATGCGTATCTATTATATACCCTTCCTTAAAAACCTCGCTTATGTTTATTTCCTTACCTAATTTTTCTTTTGCATAATCCAATTGCTGTTTTTTATCCCCGCCAATTGCAACTTCAAAAATTTCCGGCTTCTTTTTTCCAATGCCTGTTAGTTTTGGTTGTGTGTAACACAACAATCTTGCAAAATCAAAATCAATTGAGTGGAATGCTTGTTTTATTTCGCTGTTGTTTTGTTCTTTTTTCTTTTTTTGGTTTATGTTTTTTCTTTCAAGTTCCTTATCAAAAGACTCTGCAAATAATTCAGAAACTAGTTTTAAGCCATATTGTGTGTTTTTGTAAAGTCTTATAGAAGCGGTCTTGAGCGGCGGGCACTCGACAATTGTAACTGGACAGAAAATCTCTGCCCCTTTTGATAAAGAGTTAGCGCGGTTGTCTTCAATCAGAAGATGAGTCATGCCAACCTTGTAGCCTGCGAACCCAAGGAGTTTTGTTTCTTTGCTCGCTGGCCATTTTCTTATTCTTGCATAACTGTGTCTGCTTCTTACTCTTGGCCAAAACTGCATGCTTCCTGCTCTTGGTTGTCTTGTTCTTGGCATTTGTTAGTTCTACCACCTCACAGACTAATACATCTATTATTTCTTGATTGCAAAATAAGCCTTTTATTGATAGCCTTTGTAGAAAACAGTTTAGTTAACTGTACTGAAAAGGCAGTCTTTTCAGGCTTGCTTACGCTTTGTGTTTAATTAATTAAACACATATGAATTGCGAGCTAGAGGAACATTGGGAGATTTATAAAGGTTGTGGTAGAAAATTTGTATTGTATTATTAATGATTATTTTATTGGTTGTTTGTTTTATATTTCAAATTTAACTCATTTAATATATTTTCTATCTCATAATAGATTATTCTGTATTTACCACCTACCTTTGTTATTTTCCTTTCTTTAACAATATTTCCTAATGGTTTAGATAGTGTAGTGCTAGGAATAGCTAGCTCATTGCTGAGTTGTGAAATATCTAATCCATCTGTATTTGGGATTTTTAAAATATTGTGTGCAAAATATTTTCCGATTAAACATACTTTTATCTTCTCTGCATTAGTAAGAGCTGTCCAGATTTTTACTTCGTAACTATTCAAACCCAAATTTTTAAGTTTTTTTTCCACCTTTAATGTGAGTATTTGTTTTGGTGGGGTTGTTTTGTTTATAAATATTTTGTTTTTTATTATTATATAGTGATAAATTTAAAACACCAACCCCACAACTTCTGTTGGAATTTTTTATTTGTTGTTTGTTATATTATACCCTATATTATATTATTTTCTATATAGAAAATAATATAATTTAATAAACAAAAAACAAAACACATACACCTCCACACGAAACAAAGGGGTAGCATGAATAAAGAAAATATTTATATACCTATATTTCGTTTGGAAATTTATGATTGAAAAGGGGTTGGAAACGTTTTTTGAGGTATTTTTGAACAAAGAAAGTGTTTTTTTTGATAAAAGAGCACTTCAATCTTCTTATATCCCAGAAACAATCCTTCACAGGGAAGAACAAACCAAACAAATCGCTACTATTCTCGCCCCATCCTTAAAAGGAGATAAACCATCCAACATATTTATTTACGGAAAGACCGGAACAGGAAAAACACTAACCACTAAATACACAGCACAAAAGTTAATGCGAGTATCTACAAGAGAAAACATACCCTTAAAAATATTGTATATCAATTGTAAGTTAAAAAGAAGCGCAGATACAGAATATAGGTTAATTGCCCAATTAGCAACAGAACTAGGAAAATCAATACCACCAACAGGCTTGCCAACAGAAGAAGTGTACAAGGCATTTCTAAGCGCACTGAACAAACAAAAACAAAACTACATCATAATCTTAGATGAAATTGACCAATTAGTCAACAAAACCGGTGATAATGCACTTTACAACCTAACAAGGATAAACGAGAGCACAGAATCACAAATATCACTAATTGGGATATCAAACGATATAATGTTTGTTGATAATCTTGACCCGAGGGTAAGGTCATCTCTTTCTGAAGAAGAAATTATTTTTCCACCATACAATGCTTTGCAGATCCAATCTATTCTGAAGCAAAGGGCCGAGACAGCATTCAATAAAGATGTTTTGAGCCAGGGTGTTATTGAGAAATGTGCAGCATACGCTGCCCGCGACCATGGTGACGCCAGGCGAGCCTTGGAGTTCTTAAGGGTTGCTGGTGAAATTGCTGACAGGAAAAATTCTAAAAAAATTACAACAGAGCATATTGATGAGGCCGAAGCAAAGATAGACAGGGACAGGGTCATAGATATAATCACAACCCAACCAAAACAATAGCATCTTGTGCTTTACTCAATACTATCTCTTCAGCCAAGCAGAAGCAACAACATATTCACAGGCGAGGTATATGAAGTATATAAATCATTGTGCAGCAAAACAAATACAAGCACCTTAACACAAAGAAGAATATCTGACATAATATCAGAATTTGACATGCTTGGGATAGTAAATGCAAAGGTAATCTCAAAAGGCAGATATGGAAGAACAAGAAACATATCAATAGAAATTCCCATGACAGTACTGCCAATTATAAAAAAAATTCTGGAAGAAAGCATACACGTTTAAAATGGAGCAGGAACTTATAAAAAAAAAACGTGAAATTATTGACATATTTTTAAAGAAAGGAATTCTAATAAGTTCTGAATTATTAAAGGAAATTAATGACTTTGAGCATATTTCTAGAATATTTGATGTCTTGCAATCAAAACAAATTGATGATGTGCTTATTATCAACACCAATCTAAACAACTTAATAAGTAAGACAAAAACACAAAAGACAGAGGATGCAAAAGAAGAGCAGCAAGAACATAAAGTTAAAGTTGTTTATTCTTACAATGAAGATCCTAAAAAGAGGGAACCCCAAGACTTTGTTGATTATTTTAATAACAGATACAAGGCAATAGAAAAAATTTTGAAACAAAGGCAGGAACTTAAAAATACAGTTTCTATAAACAAAATAATAAACAAAAAAGAAAAAGAGAATACATCTATAATTGGAATAGTCAGCAATAAGCAGGTAACCAAAAATGGCAACTTGCTCCTTATGCTTGAGGACCCAACAGGGCAAAGAAGCGTTTTAGTAAACAAGAACAAGCCTTCATTGTTTAATGATGCAAAGGACATTGTTTTGGACGAGGTTATTGGCGTTGTTGGTGTTAATGTTGATACAATCACATTTGCAAATAACATTATCTGGCCAGACACTCCAACAAACAAGGAATTGAAAAAGGCAGAGAAGGAAAAATATGCTTTATTTTTATCAGACCTGCATGTAGGCTCTTCAAAATTTTTGCCAGATGATTTCGACAAATTTCTTAGGTGGATAAATGGCGACATTGGCAATGAGCAGCAAAGGCACATAGCAAAAAACGTAGAATATATTTTTATTGCAGGCGACTTAGTAGACGGATGCGGGATTTACCCGGAACAGGATAAAGAATTGGTAATCAATGATGTATACCAACAATACAAAGAATGTGCAGAGCTGCTAAAACAAATACCGCAGCATATCCCATTAATTATATGCCCAGGCAATCACGACGCTTTGCGCATTTCAGAGCCGCAACCACCATTGTCAAAAGATTTTGCCAAGCCAGTGTACGAACTGAACAACACAATAATGGTTTCAAACCCGTCATTAGTTAATATTGACTCTTCAAGCAGCTTCATGGGCTTTGATGTATTGATATATCATGGCTACTCTTTTGATTATTTTGTTGCTGAAGTAAACTCATTGAGGAGTCAAGGCGGCTACGACAGAGCAGACTTAATCATGAAATTTTTATTGAAGAGGAGGCACTTGGCGCCATCACACTTATCTACACTTTATATCCCGGACACAAAAAAAGACCCATTGATAATAGAAAAGGTTCCGGATTTTTTTCTTAGCGGCCATATTCATAAGTCTATAACGGCAAATTACAGAAACACAACACTAATCTGCGGGAGCTGCTGGCAAAGCAAAACAATATTCCAGGAGAAGGTGGGGCATAATCCAGAACCTAGCAGGGTCCCAATTGTAAATTTACAAACAAGAGATATTAAAATATTAAAATTTGGATCTTAAAATGATAAATGATACAAACGACATAGTAAAAAAAATTGATTTTTGCTACAAAGTAGCGAATAAAGCAAGATCAAAAGGCTATGATCCAGAAGAAACAGTGAACATACCACTTGCTAAAAATATGGCTGAGCGTGTTGAAGGTTTAGTAAGCGTAGCAGCTCCACAAATAATAAGCAAAGGAATACCCCAAAGGATTAAGGAGCTTGAGAGTATTTACGGAAAACTGGACTGGAGGGTTGCGTTTAATATATCCCTAGAAACAACGCAACAAAAGTTCTGCAAATTTGAAACACAAAAAGAAGCAATTGAAACAGGAATAAGGGTTGGATTAGCTTATTTGACATTGGGTGTTGTTGCGTCTCCTCTAGAAGGTTTTGTGGGATTGAAAATCAGAAAAAGACTTGATGGAAAAGAATATTTCTCTCTTATGTACTCAGGACCAATAAGAAGCGCAGGCGGCACAGCAGGAGCTTTAAGCGTCATAATAGCAGACTATATAGGCAAGAGTATGGGTTATGATGTTTATGACCCATCAGAAAAAGAAATAAGAAGAATGGTCACAGAACTCTATGACTATCATGAAAGAATCACAAATCTCCAGTATTTACCCAGTGAAAAAGAAATAAGATTCCTTGTTGGCAATATGCCAGTCCAGATAGATGGTGATGCATCAGAGGAGATAGAGGTCTCAAATTATAAGGATATTGATAGAATAGAGACAAACAGGATAAGAAGCGGGCCATGCTTGGTCATAGGGGAATGCATCTCACAAAAAGCAGTCAAGATTTGGCCTCAAATTAAAAAATGGGGGCAGAAATTTAACCTTGATCATTGGTCATTTTTACAGGAATTTGTTCAATTGCAAAAAGAAACAAAGGCAAAAGAAAAATCAGCAACAAAAGGAATTGTGCCGATTTATACTTATATACAGGATCTTGTGGCTGGCAGACCAGTTTTAACACACCCATTAGCTGTTGGCGGATTTCGATTGAGGTATGGAAGATGCAGGACATCTGGCTATTCAGCATCAGCAATCCACCCTGCGACATTAATCATTCTTAACAAATTCATAGCAATAGGCACACAATTAAAGGTTGAAAGGCCAGGAAAAGCAACAGCCGTAACCATATGCGATTCTATAGAAGGGCCAATAGTAAAATTAAATGATAACAGCATAGTCAGAATTGATAGTGAGCAAAAGGCAAAGGAAATTCAAGACTCTATAAAGGAAATATTGTTTTTGGGTGATATATTAATCAGCTACGGCGATTTTTTTAACAGGGCGCACACTTTAGTTCCAGCAGGCTATTGTGAGGAATGGTGGTTACTTGAGTTTGAGAAAGCAATGGTACAATTGTTTGGTTCTTTGGATTATTATAAGCTGTCGCAATTGACTAACATAGATTTAGACTATCTTAAAAAATTAACAAATGAATATCTTTTTGAGAGGCCGGATGCAAAAACAGCCACCACATTAAGCAAGACGCTGGAAATACCATTGCATCCTTATTATACTTATCACTGGAAAACAATCTCAAGAGATGATTTTATTGGAATTGTTAAGTGGTTTGCATCAGCAAAAATAGAGTTTGATGGAAGCAGTGTCAGCAAAATCATATTAACAAAGAACGAAGTTGGCAAAAGAGTACTAGAGTTGCTGGGAGTTCCTCACATTTTTGTTAACAATGAATTCACAATAATAGAAAAAGAAGATGCAGAAATATTATATGATATATTGAAACTTGATGATAACAATTTTTATGAACAATACGAGAGTTCTGATATTGAAGATGTTCTAGATATTATAAACTCCAATTCTCAGATAAAGCTTAGGGACAAATCAGGAACATTCATAGGCGCAAGAATGGGCAGGCCTGAGAAAGCAAAGGTAAGAAAACTTGATGGCAACCCAAATACCTTATTTCCTATTGGAAAGGAGGGAGGTAAACTAAGGTCATTTCAAAGTGCGCTCGAAATTGGAAATGTTGAAGCAGAATTTCCAACCTATTTCTGTGATAACTGCAAAAAAGAAACTATCCTCAGCGTATGCGAACAATGCGATGCAAAAACAAAAAAATCAGGGTATTGCGGCAAATGCGGCTTAGTCGATAGCGCAGTATGCACGCATGACAAACTTCCCCAATACAAAACACAGAAAATTGATATCAACTATTATTTCAAAAATATATTGAAAAAACTAAATATGCAGCAATATCCAGACTTAATAAAAGGTGTTAGGGGAACATCAAGTAAAAATCATATACCAGAGCATTTTGCAAAAGGAATTCTAAGGGCAAAATATGACATCTATGTCAATAGAGACGGGACTACAAGATACGATATGACGCAGCTGCCTATCACACATTTCAAACCAAAAGAAATTGGAACTTCTATAGAAGAACTGACTGATATGGGTTATGATAAGGATATTTATGGCTATGACTTAACAAGCCAAGAGCAAATTTTGGAGTTAAAGCCGCAGGATATTATTCTGCCAAAGTGCGAAGACGCGCCAGAGCTGGGCGCTGATAAGATTCTTTATAATGTGAGTCTGTTTATTGATGAACTCTTGGTATCATTATATAATCTAAAAAAATTTTATAATCTGCAATCAGAGAAAAATCTTATAGGCCATTTGGTTGTTGCATTAGCACCACATACTTCAGCAGGCATTGTTGGCAGAATAATTGGCTTTTCCAAAACCCAGGCATTTTACGCGCACCCGTTGTTTCATGCAGCTACTAGGAGAGATTGTTTAGGCTACGATAATTATATTTCAGTCAAAGAAAACGGAAGTTGGAAAATTGAAAAGATTGGAGCATTTATTGAAAATCTTAATCCGAACCAGAAAGTCGATAATTTCGGTACATTGGGTAAAGAAATGTCAAACATTTATACATCTAGTAATCCAGGGCAAGGTGAAATAGTCGAAATAACCAAGCATCAACCAAGCAAAGTATTAAGATTATTTTTGGAAGATGGTAGAAAAATAGATTTAACAGAAAGTCATAAAGTATACGTTAAAGGGAAGAAAGAAAAAAGAGCTTTTGAGCTTCAAGAAGGTGACCAATTAATAGTAAGTTATAAGAAAAATATTGAGGAAAGAGATATTAAAGAAATATTCTTACCAGAAATTTTTTCCGATAGAGATTATATAATGCTGAGAAATATAAAAGACTATCTTAATGGATTTAAAACTTTGAGTAGACATGAAAACTATTGCATTAGGGATAGTTTCCCAATAAAGTTTGTTAAAGAGTTTTTAGCCAAATATAATAAATCTCTTCAAGACTTACCATCATCTGCTAGAATATCTATTAAGAGAGATAACGTTTCACTTCCTATTAGAATACCCTTGAGTAAAGAGTTGCTAGAAGTTATAGGTCTCTATATCGCTGAAGGTTATATAAGAAAAAATGTTTCCAAAAAAGGATTTTATCAACTCTCTATCGCAGGGAATGATGAAATTAAAAATTTAGTAAAGAAAGTTTTTTATATTCATTTCAATTTAAAGCCCTCTTATGAAAATTCAGATCAAGTAGTATTCTCTTCAAGGATAGTATATGAACTATTTAAGAACTATTTAGGAACAGGAGATAATGCTAAAAATAAAAGAATACCCAGTCTATTCTTAAATTTAAAGAGAAATAAAATAACAGCTTTGTTAAGGGGATATTTTGAAGGCGACGGCAGTGTCAGTTCAAGTGATATCAGAGTCACTTGCGATACAGTTAGCGAAGGTTTAAAACACGATTTAAGTTTTGTTTTATCTAGACTTGGCATATTTACTAAATTTTATGAATATGAAAAAAAACCCGGACCAAAAGTTAGAGAATTCTATATTAAAAAAAACAAGTCAATTCCCTCCTTTAGAATAACTAAAATCATTATTTTATCAAATTTTGTAAAAAAATTTAAGCAAATAGGGTTCATTTCAGAACGCAAGGAAAAAATTTTGCATGAACTTTGTCAAAAAGAACCTCATGGAGCTTATATTAATTTTGACGAAAATTATGCTTATCCTAAGGTTGTGAAAATTGAACATATAGGAGAAAAAATAAGTTATTGTTTGAATGTTTCTTCAGAGCATAACTTTTTTGCTAACGATCTCCTCGTCCATAATTGTGATGGCGACGAAGCATCAGTCACATTGCTGATGGATGCTTTGCTTAATTTCTCAAGGCAATTTCTGCCTGATTCAAGGGGCTCAACCCAAGACGCTCCATTAGTTTTAACATCTATATTAATTCCTACTGAAGTTGATGATATGGTGTTTGATTTGGATGTTGTGCAGCGCTATCCTCTTGAATTTTACGAGGCAACTCACCAATATGAACTGCCATGGAATATAAAGATTGAAAGATTTGCAAATATATTAAACAATGAAAACCAGTATACAAAAATTGGTTATACACACCCTGTCAGCGACATAAACGCAGGTGTCAAATGCTCTTCCTATAAAACACTGCCTTCAATGGAAGATAAATTAAAGGGACAAATGGAGCTTGCAGACAAAATAAGAGCTGTTGATGCAGCTGATGTAGCAAGATTAGTTATAGAAAAGCATTTATTAAGGGACATAAGAGGTAATTTAAGAAAATTTTCAATGCAGCAATTCAGGTGCAGCAAATGCACAGAAAAATACAGAAGACCCCCTTTAACAGGCAAGTGCCTTAGCTGCGGCAGCAAGCTTATGTTTACCGTTTCCGAAGGCACTATAATAAAATATTTAGAGCCAGCCATATCATTATCAGAGAAATATAACCTTCCACCTTACATTAGGCAGGTGCTTGAATTGACAAAAGACAGAGTTGAAGGATTGTTTGGAAAGGAAAAAGACAAGCAGGAAGGATTAGGAAGATGGTTTGGATAGACTTTATTAAAATATATTTTTGTTGAAGTCTGTTTTTATTTAATCAAATATCATTAGTTTTAATAATAAGAATCAAATCTTCGCCTTGACAATATTCTTTGCTCCGCAGGCAGTGCACTTGATATAAGTTAGATTATCCTCTTTCTCTATTTTTGTATCAGGCTTGCCGCATT
>Ga0209541_10003578_pt1 | contig 28457 bp, 31 predicted proteins | sample RifCSPlowO2_01_FD_184027 | JGI IMG/M metagenome (GOLD analysis project Ga0209541, IMG submission 184027) | Groundwater microbial communities from Rifle, Colorado - Rifle CSP2_plank lowO2_0.1 (SPAdes) (version 2) | ecosystem: Environmental > Aquatic > Deep subsurface > Groundwater | place... | reverse complement strand
TGGAATTTTCTCCATGTCCTTAAAAATATTTTCAGGAGTTTTTCCTTTAATTCCAGTTATTTGTATAACACCAGAAACATCCCTCAATAAAATAAACTTTATTTTGCTTAAATCCCTTGTAAGTTGAACCCAACCAGCAACTTCCACTTTTCCTTTTTCCTTAAAAGCATCTCTGACTAAAATTCTGTTTTTCACAATTAATAAAGAAAAATCTGATTTATTAATTTAATGTTTCATAAATTTTTTTATAATCTCCATAATCTCTTTACCATCAATCTTACCTTTAAATTCAGAGTTTTTCATAATCAATCCCATATAAGCATTTTCAGAAAGTCCAGGCTTTTCCTTAATAATTTTAAGAATTCTCTCTTCTATGTTTATTTCTTCCCGTTTAATACCTATTACTTCTTCTATCGTTTTTCCTTTTGCAAGTTCTGTCATAATCCCTTTAATTTCTGATTCTTTTATTCTTCCTCTTGCAACCTTCTCAATTAAACTCTCTATAATATCAATAGATAATTTTTCTTGAATTTCTTTTTCAGATAATTTTTCCCTTATTGCTATTTCTTTTGGCCATAATACAAGTGATTTGATAATAAAATTAGGATTATTATAAAGTTTAAGTAAAGCCTCAAATTCAGACAATAAATTCCTACTTAAAAGAAGTTTTATCATTTCTTTATTCAAACCCCTACTGATTAATTCTTCTTCAATTTCACTTCTTAATTTAGGCAATCCTTTCTTTACTTGATTAATCATCTCTCTAGATATTCTCAATAAAAGCAAATCAGTTTCAGGGTACATTCTTGCTGCTCCAGGTAAAGGCCTTAAAAATTCTGTTTCTCCAGAAGATAAAGCATTTCTAACCTCTGGTTTAAAGGTTTTTCTTTTTTTAATTATTTCAATTTGTCTTTTAATTTCAGAATCAATTGTTTTAGCAATCAAATCAGGATCCTGCACTCCTTTAATTTCAGTCCTTGCACCTCCTTTAATAGACATATTAACATCCTGTCTTATTGTCCCCAACCCCCTTTTAACTTTACAACTTCTTAAGATATCTCCAATATGCAATGCAACTTCTTTTGCCTGTTCTGGTGATTTAATGTCAGGAGCAGTTGTAACTTCAATTAAAGGAATTCCTAATCTATCTAATCTAAAAATGGAAATTCCTTGGTCTTTAGAAATAATTCTCGCTGCATCTTCTTCTAGAAAAATTCCTTTAATTACAACATTACCATATTTTGTTTCAACATAACCATCTCTCGCAATTAAAACACTTCTTTGAAAACCGCTTGTGTTGCTTCCATCTATAACAGTTTTTCTCATAATTTGAGTAATTGGAAGAATCTTGGCATTTAATAAAATTGAAATCTGCAAAGCAATTTTTAGAGCCTCAATATTTATTTGATGAGGGGGTTCTTCATCCAACTCAACCAAACATGTTGTGTCATAACCCTGATAAATAAATTCTTTGTTTTTCTCCATTTCATGTTTAGCTGCTATATCAATTTTTCCACTTTCACCCGCTACAGTATGAAGCTTTCTTTTAACTGTAAAATCCGGCTCATTTTGCCTCAACAAAGAAGAACAATTACAAAAAAGTTTTTGGGTGTCTAATTGCTGATGAACCTCAAGTCCACATTTTAGGCCTAATTTTTGATAATCAAATTTTTCTTCCATAAAAAATCAAAGAAAGAAGGATTTATTAAATTATAGTTAACAGTTAAACCAGATTAAAAGATAATTAGTAAATTTTATGATTTATATAAGTTAAATAAGTCTAATATTCTAATGTCAAGAATTTGTGCTCTTATCTCTATAAACTGATGTAAGTTGTTAATACAGAAATTTTATGTAAATCTCTATCTTTAAAATTTCTGGCTCATAAACTTCAAAATACACAGAAAGTTTCTGATGATAAAAAACCAGTGAAGTTATTAGCTACTAATAACACAATGAAACTAATTGTTCATCTATTAACAAACAACTAAATTCTTTTCCACATTAATTGTTAATTACTAAAAAATCTGTGAGTGAAACGAACAGGTAATATATTGTAAGTTTATATTGAAAATAACATAATAGAAAAAAATAAAAGGAGTGGTTTTCTTTATTTATTATGTCAAAAGAGGTTGAAAAAACAAACACAGTTATAAGTAATTTGCACCCTGTTATTAGTCACAAAAAAACACTCGGGCAAAAAACAGCAGATATTTTAACAAATTTGGTTGGTAGTTGGATTTTTATAATCGTTCTGATAATTTTCCTAATTATTTGGATATTAACAAGTGGTTATTTTATGTTAAAATATACAAATGGAAAAACAGATCCTTATCCTTTTATTTTGTTGAATTTGATTTTAGCATGTATTACTGCAATACAAGCTCCAATAATTTTAATGAGCCAAAAAAGGCAAGCAGAGAGAGATAGACTCAGAGCAGAATATGATTATGAAATAAACAAAAAAGCAGAAAAAGAAATTAGGGAAATTAAGAATATTTTAATGAAAAGGGGAGGGTGATTTATATTTTAATTTCATTGTTTATTAAACCATCAATCAATTTATAACTATTAGCCCATTTAGTATAAGCATTCCAGCCATGAAAAATTTCTAAAAAATTATTATAATCTATTTTTTATACTCATTGAATAATCTTTTTTTTTCCAATCACACAATTCTAAAAATATTTCCATCTTTATCCAGTTCAATAAAATGATTAACCTTTCCTCTTCTATAATCTTCACACTGGTTTTCAGCTAAATTATCTTCATCATTTCTTGGGACATGAACAATATCAGCAGCATAATCTCCAATTGTTCCTAAGCACTGGCTTGAAAATTGCATAATACTCCTCGTTCATCCTTAATCCAAGAGTCCTCTCCACCAAGCCTAAAAATCATAATTACTAAAACTAAAATTGCAATAATGATTAATACAATTATTATTTTCTTATTCATCTTATTCTTCTAATCTATCATTTAGCTCATGGCTAAAATTAGTAAGCATTAGTTCTTTTATTTCTTTTTTATTTTTTGTTTTTCCAAGTATCCATCCTAATTTAACAAAAGCTGTTTCTGCAAGCATATCCTCAAGATAAATAATTCCTGTTTCAAGAAGTTCTCTTCCATTAGAATAAACCAAAGGGTCAAGCCTTCCATAAACTGTCTGAGCAACAGCACAAACAATAAGTCCTTTTTTCTGAATTTCTTTTAATTTGTTAATCCATGATTTTCTTGCTCTTTTAGTAGGAGCATGCCCTAAACCAGACATTTCCAAAATAATCCCTCTGTATTTTTTCTTAAAGTAATAATCGAGAATATCTGGGTCTTGCCCAGGATAAACCTTAACCAAAGCTACTTTTTCCTCAAATTTCAAATCAGATTTAACTTTATTCTTGTTTCTTATCCTATAATCTGAAACATTGATTATTTTGTCAGGAAAAATTTTTGCAAATGGCTTTCCATTTATAATTTTAAATGCGTCTCTTCTTGAACTGTGCATTTTTCTTGTTTTTGTTCCAGGCATTGCATAGCAAAAATCATCATTAGTGCTTGCATGGCCAACAATCATGACTTCAGCAATATCAGAAATTGCAGCTAAAGAAGCGCATTGCAAGTTTAAATTTGCATCGCTTGAAGCTCTGTCAATGCTCCTCTGGCTATAAGTCAAAACAACTGGTTTATTTAGATTTTTTAGAAAAAAAGACAAAGCAGTTGAAGTGTAATGCAAAAAATCAGTCCCATGAGTCACAATTATTCCTTTGATGTTTGAATCATTTAATAGCTTTTCAGCAACTCTTGTGATTTTCTGCCAGTCTTTATAATCCATATCTTCAGAAGCTTTCATAAACGGAACTTCAATTTTTGTAACATTAACCTTATCAAATAATTCTGGGTAAAACTTAAATAAATCTTCAGGACTAGTAAGCCAATCAACTCCTCCTTTTTTTGGATTTAATCTTGCTGCAATTGTACCTCCTGTAATAATCACTGCAATATTTGGTTTTTCTGGCTGTTTTTTAATTTCAATTTTTTCCTGTTTTTCAGAAGCTTTTTTCAATAAAACAATCTCAAGAATATCTTTTTTGTTAAATCCGATATTATAGCCAGAGCCAATCTTGATTAATACAATTCCTTTTTCTGATTCAGGACTCTCTAAAAGTATTCCATTATACTCTTGTTTGTATAAAGAAACCTTTACTTCATCTCCAGGTTTTGCATCAATCTTTACCATAAATAGAATAAACAAGAGATATATAAAAAGGTTGTTGAAGGTTTACCATTAAAAGGATTGTGTCAGAATAGGTAATAATAATTCCATTTTCTTAGATTGTGAATCATTATTCTTGCAGTAAGTTGACTCAATCTTGAAATCTGATTATTTTTCATCAATGGTTTGTTTCTTCTTTTGAAACTTAACTGAAAAATTTCACAATAAAATTATAGGCAAAATCAATGAGTGTATAAATGAAGATAATTGGATGTAAAGCAAATCTATTTCTAATATCAGAAATTTGTGTTCTATCATTGTAGATTGGTGTAAGTTGTTAATGATAAACCTATGATGGTAGTAACTGCTAATAACATAATAGAACTAACTGCTTATCTATTAATAGATAACTAAATCCTTTTCCACATTAATTGTCAATTACTAAAAAATCTGCAAGATTGCAAGTAGGTAATTGTTATTGTAAGATTAAGAATTAAAAAAACATTATCATAAAAAATGTTAAGTTGGCAACTTGATTTAACATTAAGCGTGTTTCTAACTAATCTTTTACCTAATTTAGTTATAACTTTCTTGTAGTAACAGAATAGAAAGATTTATAAAGTATAAACTTAATCTAAAGTTGATTAAAATGAGTATTAAAAAATATATAATAGATGGAGCAATAAAAAAATATATAATAGGTGGAGTAATAATTTTAGTAGGGGGGCTTGCAGGATATAAAAATACTCCAATAAACCAACATAATATAGAGAAAAATTCAACAAAAGCTAACGGATATGATGTTGAAATTATTTACTTTGATGTTGAAACTAAAAAAGGCGACCAAATGATAATTAGAGATAAAAAAGAATCTTTAATTTCTTACGATTGGAATAGTGATGATAGAATAGATAAAATTGAGATTTATGCTCAAAAAGGTAGTCCATTAGAAAAACTTGCATCAATAGAAAAATTAAATGACATTTATCAAGATTTTAAAAAAAGACATTAATTATTATAAAAAATGACAAACAATTTAATCAAAAAAATATCAACAGGAATTGCAGGAATTGGATTAGGGTTAGCTTTGCTTACAAATGCATGCGAGAAGTCTGACAAAACTCTAAAAGATTATTGCAGCACCTATACAATGAATGTTGAACCGAATGATGGTTATGATAAATATTCCTTAATGCTAAAGGAAAAATATCCTGAAAAATTAAAAGGAATTGATTACAGGGATATTTCAATATTCTTAAAAGATGAACTTAATAAGAGCAAAATGCTAATGAAGAATGGTAATATAACTCTTCCAGATTATGAATGTAAGATAAAGAAATAAGATGAATAAAAAAAGAATAATAGCAGGATTAGTATTAATACCAACAGCTTTATGTTTAGCAATTGGTATACCTAAAATTGAAGATTATGTGAGAAAACGTTTAAATGCTAGACACGAAGAAAGAGTTGAAAAATTAGAGAAATTAATAAAATGGACTGAAAAAATTCCAGCAATTGAAGGAAAAGGTTATTTTTATTATGCTTTAAGAGATTATAAGGAAAATTATTGTGTGAATCATATGGTTCAAAATTCCGAGATAGACTTAAATGATATAACTAACATTTATCTAAAGTTAAATAAAGGAAAACAACCTCAAAAAGACAGTTTTATTGAAAGGCCTGTGTATAACTGTGAACAAGGTTTATGTTGAGGAGATAAATAATTTCCAAAACTTAATAAATACTGCTTCTTTTTTTCAATCATAAAATCAAAAAACCTAAACATTTATATATCTAAAAAATTATACAATTGTATAATAAAAAATACGGACGTATAATAAAATGGAAAGTTATAATAAGATTTTGAAGATAATTTATGAGAATCCTACAACAAAATTTCATATTAGGGAATTAGCAAGATTTACAAAATTAAATCCTAACACTGTAATTAATATACTTAAAGATTTACAAAAAGAAAAAATGTTAAAAGTAGAGAAAAAGAAGTATATAACAGAAATTTCAGCCAACATAGAAAACCAGGAATTTATCAACAGAAAAAGAATTTTTAATTTAAGCCAGTTATATGATTCTGGTTTAATAAATTTCCTTATAAAAGAGTATAATCCAAAAGCAATTTCTGTTATTGGAAGTTATAGTAAGGGAGAAGATATAGAAAAATCCGATACAGACATAATTGTTATAGGAGAAAAAGAAAAATATGAAGATTTGACTAAATTTGAGAAAATACTTTCAAGAAAAATTCATTTAATAATAACAGAATATAAAAAAATATCAGAGGAATTTTATGTTAATTTAATAAATGGTATTATACTATATGGTTATATTGATAAAAAATGAGGCCTTTTGAATATTACTTAAACAGTAAAGATGTAAGAAAAACCGAGAAAAACATTGTTTTAGCAAAATCTCTAATTAATGATATAAAAATAAGACTAAAAGAAAATTGGAATGAAAATGAACAAGAAAAACCAAAAACAATTTTTGAAAGTATTTATGATGCAATAAGGGATTTTTGTGATGCCTTGTTGGCAAAAGATGGCTTTAAATCATATTCTCATGAAGCTTCTATTTCATATCTATCAAAATATAATTTTTCTGTAGCAGAAATCTCTGAATTGGATAAGTTTAGGTTTATAAGAAATGGCTCTAAGTACTATGGAAGAATTATAATGCCTAAAGATGTCAAAAATATAAAATCTTTTTATCTTAAAATAAAAAGTAAAATTAATAAAATAAGAAAGGAAAATAATTTATAAAATGTCAAACATTAAAATCGGCTTGGAAATTCACGGTTATCTTTTGACAAATGAGAAACTTTTTTGCAGATGCAAAGCAGAGCATGGATTAAAACATTCCAAACCTAATACAAACATCTGCCCGATATGCACAGCGCAGCCGGGTTCAAAACCAATGCTACCAAATAAACAAGCTGTTGAAAAGACAATCCAAATTGCATTAACACTTGGGTGTAAAATAAATGAAAAGCTTATATGGCAAAGAAAACACTATGACTGGCCTGACTTGCCGAAAGGATTTCAGAATACAATTTCAGGGACTTATGCCATTCCTGTAGGAGAAAAAGGAAAATTTTCAGAAATAAGAATTAAAGAATGCCATATTGAAGAAGACCCTGCAGCATGGAATCCAGAAACAGGAGAAATTGACTATAATAGAAGTGGGATTCCTTTAATTGAGATTGTTACAGAGCCTGACCTCAAAGATTCAGAGCAAGTTGTTGAATGGTTAAAACAGTTAATAACTACACTAAATTACATCAAAGTAATTGACAAAAACCTTGGATTAAAAACAGATGTCAATGTTTCTGTTAATAATTTAGCACGTATTGAGGTAAAAAATTTGAATTCTTTAAGAAATATAAAAACAGCAATTGAATATGAAATTCAAAGACAAATCAAAGAAAAACCAATAAAACAAGAAACAAGAGCATTTGATGAAACAAAAGGCATAACTGTTAAAATGAGAACAAAAGAACAAGCAGAAGATTACAGATTCATTTCAGAGCCAGATTTGCCTGTTCTAAAGATTGAAAAATCCAGAATAAAAAAGATAAAATCTGCACTTCCAGAAACTCCTCAGGAAAAATTAAAAAAACTTATCAAAAAACACAAGATACCAAAAAAACACGCAGAAATCCTTACAAAAAAATTAGATATTGTTGAATTTTTTGAAAGGGTAATTGAAAAAGTGCATCCAAAAATTGCTATCCCTTGGGTGACTATTGAATTGCTGAGTGTTTTAAATTACAACAAAAAAGAATTAGAAGAAATTGAAATTGACGTTAATCATTTTATAGAATTACTAAAACTTGTAGAAAAAAGAATAATAACAGAATTAAAAGCAAAGGAAATATTAAGAAAATTCATTCCAAAATCATTCTCTCCAAAACAGCATGCTGAAGACCACCTTATAATATCTTCAAAAAAAGAATTGGAAGAAATTATTGAGAAAATAATAATAGAAAACCCAAAGGCAGTTTTAGATTTTAAATCGGGAAAACAAGAGGCTCTTAATTTTTTAATAGGGCAGATTATGAAATCAAGCGACAAAAGAGCTGATTATAAGGCAGTTAGGGAAATCATAAAAAAATCGATAAAATAATTTTGAATTAATCCTAAATAAAGTATTTTCTCGCATCTTTATCAAATTCATTAATTCTTGTTTCGTTTCCATTTAAACCATCCTCTTTTCCATCTATTAAGATTTCCGACGATTCAAAAATCTTGTTTTCATTTATATCAATTCTGTAAATTAAAGGATGTTCCTTAATAATATATTTACTATTGCTAAATTTTTCATACCTATACAACTCCCCAAGTTCAAAAAAACCATCTCCGTCTAAGTCATATTTTTTCTCATGAACTTTAATTCCTTCAAGGAAAAAATCACTGGAAATTATTATCTTGTATTTTCTTATAGATTTTTTGGTGTCTAGATTTTTTTTGTAATTAAAAGAATTTTTCAAAGCCAAAACATCTATGCTTTTTTTGAAATAAGGTGAAAAGAAAAAAACAGCCACGATAGATGAACCTAAGAGAATTTTTTTAATTAATTTGTTCATTTTTATTAAAGAAAAAAGAACTTTTTAAAAATTTGTGTATTAGAAAAATCCTATATATATTTTAAGAATTCCTCTATTTTTTTCACATAAGTTACACCGTGAAAATAAGAGGTACATAAGCCAAGTAAATTGCGATTTGAGTCAACAACAGGTGCTCCAGAACAACCTTTTTCAATTTTTTCACGTATACCAAAGCAGTTTTTAGTAAGAATTATTTCATCACTTCCTTTGTTTAAATTACAAATATCGGTTTTTTTTATCTCAAAGCCACTAACAGCTTTGTTTCCTATTATATAAACTTCTTTTCCTAAATAAATGTCATCATTTGGTTTATAGGGAAAATTCCTTAATCCTGAATCTTTAGGCAGATTAAACAGTACAATTTCGTTTTCAGAATCAAAGATATTTTTTTCTAATTCAGAACCATAAGAAGTTATATTAATATAGTCAATCTCTCCTTTGCACTCATTAACTGGAAGAAAAAGATGCCCCAAAGTCAAAAATTTATTACTTAGAACAATACCTGTACCTAATCTGAAAATCTCTCTTTTGTCAGGTTTTTCAGAGGAATCTTCTACTAAACCAGAACTATCGTAACACCCTATATCAATGCTAAATAAATAGGTATATGGGTAAGTTTCATTATAAATTTTCTCAATGTTATTTTTGTTGCGAAACTTAGTTGATTTATCATAAAGATTCAACAAGATATCTGTTCCTGCTAAAAGAGAAACAAAAGACAAACCAGCTGTTTTTAAAAAATCACGTCTTGTGGTCATCTTGATTATTAACACAAAAAGTTTATTTTTAATCATTGTTGTTCGCTATTATTTATTTTAGAAATGTATAAAACAATTAATAAACAGGCTCAGAGGGATTCGAACCCTCATCGTCAGGGTTTTCCGAAGCCCGCTCGCGATTGATGGCAAAGTTGCCTCGCAAACTTCCTCACCGAAACCTGAAATTCTGTCCATTAAACTATGAGCCTTTAGGATATGAAAAAGGTTAGGTTTTTATATGTTAGGAATGATATATATTTAGAAAAAGATGGCAGAACAAACACACCATATAGTTCATTTAAAGAGGCATCATAAATTTGTTATTGGGGGTTTTACTGTAATAGTTATTATTTCTTTAATTGTTATTGGCATCTTAATTAATGCTATTCTAACAAAACAAAACTTAAATTACAACAATCTAAATAATAAAATAGAAGAATTAAAAACAGATACCCAAACTAAATTAAATGAATTAACTAAAAGTGTTCTTGAAACACAAACAGAGCTGAATTCCTTAGGCTCACAAATAGGTTCAATAGACAAGGAATTCAAGGCATTAAAAGCCTCAACAAGTGCTGATTTTTCTGGAATAATTGAAGATGTTATTAAAGGAGTTGTAACAATAAGAACAGATGTTGGGCAGGGAACAGGATTTATAATAACAGATAATGGTTATATAGTAACAAACGCACATGTATTAACAGGTGGTAGAAAAGTTAATGCAATAACATATGATCAAGAAACTCTTAATGCTAATCTTATTGGTTATGATGAAAATTTTGATATAGCGTTATTAAAAATTTCTGGAATCTACAATAATCTTAAATTATCTGACTCTGACAACATTCAGATAGGAGAAAAAGTTATTGCAATTGGAAATCCTCTTGGTTTGCAATTTTCTGTTTCAGAGGGAATCGTTTCTGGAGTTCATAGACAAGGACCAAATGAAATAGAAGCATACATACAAACAGATGCTGCCCTTAACCCAGGAAACTCAGGCGGACCATTGATAAACAAAAAAGGACAAGTTATAGGAATAAATAATTTCAAAGTAGGGGGAAGTGAAAATTTGGGGTTTGCTCTGGAATCAAATTACATAAAAGAATCTGTAAATGATATATCATTTCAGGCGTTGAATCAGACGTTGATATAAAAAAAAGGATAAATTGAACAATAGGAATAATTATATAACAAAATATTGTTAATAGTGTATGAATATAGATTTGTATGCTAATCCAAATATTATACTATTGAGAACTCTTTCTTTCAGAAATGTCTGGCTTGGAACACTTTCTGCCTCAATTTCAACTATTTTAAGCAAGTATATAATTTATAGAGATAAAATAGAATTTAGAGAAACAGAAAGAGAGTATGAGGATAAAGATAATATTGATATGTTATTAGATTATTTGCACAAGCAAGGAGATATGTGGAGTAATAAAGAAAGAAAAGAAAGAGAAATTAATGAAACAATAATTCTTCTTTCTAAAGACAAAGATATATCTAAAGTTGAAAAAATTGTTGGAGATTTAACGGGGGTGCTTAATAATGTTAAAAACAAAAATATCAAAGAACCAGAAAAGTTAAGATTTTATTCTAATTTATTTAATGCTTTAAGTTATATTGCTTTAAGATCTCAAAGTTATTACAGTTGCAATAATTTAGATTGCGACATTTGTGGAGATGATTAATCCACAAAAGAAATCTTTAAAAACATAGCATAAATAATATAATCATGAGCAGAGAAACTGGCATTGAAAAGTGTGATTGTTTTCCTAGAGACATATAAAAACAGCCATAGCTCTGAAGAAACAATTTCTTCTCTTGAAGATTATTTTTTTCATGCAGTTTATGATTTTTTAGATGGCAAAAAAGAGTCTGGAGAGTATAATTCATTGAATATCAAGTATAATGGATTAATTGAAATGGTTGAAGAGATTGTAAAAGAAAAAGATTTAGAATCAGACAATACTCATAACAAAGTTAGTAAATTAATTAAAAAAATTATTAATGAAAACAACTTAGATTTTATGATGGGATTATTTCCATATATGATAAGATATGATTACCTAGCAAAATTATACAGAAGAAGTTAATCTTAAATACCTAAATTAGTTTAATTAATCATGGTTGAAAAAGAAAAAAAATCAAAAAAAGGATTGACTGTAAAAAAAGAAGAGGATTTTAGCAGGTGGTATTCTCAAGTTCTTGAGAAAGCAGAAGTAACTGATTTAAGATTTGGTGTTAAGGGTTTTGTTGTTATACGTCCATGGGGAGCAATGATTATGGAGAACATGTACAGACTTTATGAAGAATCTCTGCAAAAAAGAGAGCATCAACCAAGTTTTTTTCCAATTGTTATTCCTGAAAAAAATTTTAAGAAAGAAGCAGAACATGTAAAGGGTTTTGCACCAGAAGTTTTCTGGTTGGAAAAAATAAAGGGAGAGGATAGGCTTGCTTTAAGACCGACAAGTGAGACTGCAATGTACCAAATGTATTCTTTGTGGATTAGAAGCCATAGAGACTTACCTTTAAAGATTTATCAAAGGGCAAATGTTTTTAGGTATGAAACAAAAGCAACACGGCCTTTAATAAGAGCAAGAGAGTTTTACTGGATAGAATCCCATGATTGCTTCGCAACAAAAGAAGAAGCAGAAAAACAAGTTCAGGAAGACATCAAAACAACAGAAGAAGTCATGCATCAGAAATTCGGTATTCCTTTTTTACCTATTAAAAGGCCTGAATGGGACAAGTTTGCAGGAGCAGAATATACTATTGGCTCAGATGTATTAATGCCAGACGGAAGATTAATACAACAACCATCAACCCATTTATTAGGCCAGCATTTTTCAAAAGCTTTTAATATTAAATTCAAAGATGAAGAAGGAAGAGAAAAATATGTCTGGCAAACATGCTATGGTCCAGCAATATCAAGAATTCTTGCTTCTGTAATATCAATCCATGGAGACAATAAAGGATTGGTAATTCCTTATTCTATCTCCCAAATCCAAGTGATAATTATCCCGATTTTCAATAAAGAAAACAAAAACAAAATACTAAAAGAATCAAACAATATAAAAAACCAATTAGAAGAATTTGGAGTAAAATCAGAAATTGATGATACAGAAAAAAGGCCTGGAGAAAAATACAATGAATGGGAATTAAAAGGAGTTCCATTTAGACTAGAAATTGGTGAAAAAGAGATAAAAGAAAATAAATTAACATTATACATGAGAGATACAGAAAAAAAAGAAAAACTTCCTTTAAATCAATTATTAAAAATCAAGGATTTTGGAAAAGAATTTGACAAAAGACTTCTTAAAAATGCTGATAATTTTATGCAAGGAAAAATAATTGATTGCAAAACAAAGGAACAGATTAAAAAAACAATTGAAAGCAGAAAAATAGCGCGGATTAATTTTTGTTCAATTGATAAGCAAGGAGAAAAATGCGCAGAATATGTAGAGAAAAAAATCAACGCTGAAATTCGCGGGACTCTAGCAAACAAAGAAGAAAAACCAACAGGCAAATGCATTATTTGTAGCAAGCAAGCAAAAGAAGTTGTTTATATTGGGAAAGGTTATTAAATTAACATTCTTTTAAGCTATCACTTCTAATATTTTTGAATTGACAATAATCAGCTGCTCACCATCTATTATGTTTCTGTTAATAATTATAGGAAATAACATTAATTTTCGTAGATTTTTGTATGTTATTTTCTAATAACCAAATAACTGACGACTTACGATTATTAAAATTATTTGATATAATAACAAATAATGCGACTATAATAGTACAAATTCTTATGTTAAGAATCAGATTTACCCTACATAACATACAACATTCTAAATAGTAATAGAGATTTATTTTTTTTCATTTTATTATTGCCCGTAATTCTCTAAATTATAAATCTCATCTTCCATCATTAGAGTTTTTTCCATTAACTGGCTTAACTCTTTTTCTACAAGTTCTTTTTCTTTTTCCATTTTATTTTCCATTTTTTAAAAAAATCCTCCAGAATATTAAATCAAAAATCCCTTTCAGGTCTAAATTGTTATAGAATCAGTCTCAATTCAATTCAAACCTAAAAGAGATAGTTGAATTAAATTGAGGGGAATTTAGTTTTAGCATAGACTAGACCAAACATAGTCCCTTTCCAACATCTGATACTAGCGTGATTTAGCCCTGCTTCCATAATTTTTCATATAATAACTTATTTATATATTTTTCTATACTTGAGTTAAAATCATAATCAATACAACAATTATCTGCTTATTACTTCGTAGATTTTTTAATAATAAGCGATTAAATGTAAAAGAATTTAGTCACCTATTATAGACTGGCAATTAGTTTCATTATACTATTGGTGTTAATAATCACAGGGTTTTTTATAATTAACAAATTACATCAATTTGCAACAATAGGAGCACAAATTTTTAAATTTTATCTTGCATATACTCTAAAGCACACCAAACATTTTAATCCTTCTCAATCAATTCGTTTAAATTCTTCCTGAATTTTTCAACATCCTCAACTTTAAGTTTTGCTCCTACTGCATCTTTATGTCCTCCTCCTGTAGCTCCTTCAATATTTTCAAGAGATTTCAAAACAATTTCCCTTACATTCTTACCTCTAACAGAAATATTTGCCTTAATACCTGTGATATAAACAACAACAACGATTTTCTCAGGATATTTGTAACTGAGTTCATTCGCCAAATCAGAGCTTATGCTCAAATCTCCTGAATACTGAAAAAACAATAATTTTCCATAATTTTCTTCTTCAATTGCTCTTTCTAATAATTTAATGTATTTTTTGTTTATCTCATTAAATCTTTTATGTATTGAATAATTATTTGTATTTTCCTCAACAATTTCGTATGGAGATTTTACTTTGATTAAAAATTTCAACATATTTATTACATTAGTTGTTCTATCTTTAAGGGCGAAACTGAAGATTCTAGCTATTTTCCCAGTCTGTGATTTAAAAAGTATGTTAAATGCATTTTTTGATCTTGATAGAAGAGTTAAATCAGGGTACTGTTTTTCAAAATTATTGTAATACTCTGGAACAAATCCATCTGAGACACAACCAACAACTGCAATCCATAAATCATCTTTTTTCTGAGATATTTGATAGCATAAATAAGTAACTGGCTCATTGCTTGATGGATTATTAAAAATAGGGTTATAGTAATTTACAAATTCAGGAATTTTATTTTTTTCTGCGTAGTGATGGTCAATCCAGATAATTGGTATATTAATCTGCTCAGCTTCTTTAAAAAATTCCTTAGAAACAATCGGCTTATCTAAGATAAAAATATAATCAGAGCTTAATTCCTTAATCTTTCTAAAATAATCTGAAGTTAGTTCTGGAAAAGACCTTATAGGAACACCTTTTCCTCTACCTATACATCTCTGCAACAAAAGAAAAGAGCATAAACCATCAGGATCATTGTCAAAAAAAAATATTGGATTTTGTGCTTTATCTAAGTGCTCTTTTATTTCCTCAACTTGTTTTTGTGTAAGCATTTTTTAAAAAGAAAAAAGAGCTATTTAAGGTTTTGTTTTTGTGTTAAATAAATTTACTAACTTAACATTTTTCCAAAATATCGTTTTGAATATTTTAAATTAACACTAACAATTAATCTGAAAAGAATTTAGTTATATGTTAATAGATGAGCAGTCAGTTTCATTGTATTATTAGCTGTTAATAACCCTCGGGTTTTTTTATCATTAACAAATTGTATCAATCTGCAAAGATAGAGCGCAAACTTCTGAGGCTAAGATTCATGGTTTACTCAACATTTTAATCAGACTTTTTTGCCATTCATTATCTTTTCTCTTAAATTTTCTAAATCAATAAAAAAAGAATTGGCTACACTTTCATTCTTTAAGGTTTCTATAAGGGATTCTCTGCTTGCATCAAAAATTTTATCTAAAGTCCCAAACTTGTCCAATAGAGTTATTATTTCTCTCTCTAGTAAATTTGTTTTATTCAAAATCCTAAAACCGTGTGAAGGAATAAGCTTGTCGTAGAGCTCCTCAAAAAGAATTCTAGAAATATTTGATGTTTCAAGCAAAAAGTCAAAATTCATATTATGGAGAATTTCATCCACTTTATAAACATCTGATTTAAAATAATCCTCAAGAATCATATTTTTCTCTTTTTCTAGATTAGTGGTCAGTTCCTTAAGCCTCATACTGACTATAACTCCCTCTTTACCAAGTTCAACCAAATATCTTTTAACAATATCTGAGATTTTTCTTATAATTTCCATCCTTTGAAGTACACTGCAAACATCACTTATACTAACAGTGTTGGTTATTTCTGAAATATTAAGGTGAATTACCAAATCATTGAATATTTCTTTTTGTTTTTCAAGTATCTGTAAAGTTTCTGTTGCTCTTCTCAAAATTTCTGAAGTGTTTTCAAGAACATACTTTTCATCTCCAAAGTATAAAGTTATTTTATTTTTTCTTTCAGAAACAGCGACAACTATTGTCTTGATTTGTTTTGATGTTCTTTCAGCAGCCTTGTGCCTTGTTCCAGTTTCTTTTGATTTTATTCCAATTTTTGGGACTAAAGTAGTGTTTGCACAAATAATTTTCCTTAAGTCCTTGGAAAGAATAATTGCTCCATCCATTTTAGCCAGTTCTACAAGTCTTTGTGAACTGAATTCACAATTAACTTTAAATCCTCCATCCACAATCTTTGAAAGACCTTTCTCATCCACAACAATCAATGCTCCCATTCTTGCATGCATGATATCATCGAGGGCTGTCCTCATAGAAGTTCCTGGAGAAAAAAGCTTTAAAACATCAATAAATTGGACATTGGTTTCTGGAATTTTATTGACTAATTTTTCCTCTTTAACAATCAATTCCTTTACATCATTGGTTGTAACAGGTTCAAGTTTAGATAAAGAAGTTTTTTCAGCCTCCATAAATTTATAAAATAAGCCCAGTATATAAATATTTATTGTATTTGATAAATAAACAATAAAGCTTAATATTCTTTCTATAGTCAACGACTTTAATAATTCCCCATTTTGTCGTTGGCTTATGTTCAAAATGCCTACAAATGGAATTTTGAATCACACTCAAGAATTTAATTTCCAAAATTCTTGATACAGAAATTTCATGTAAACCTCTGCTTTTGAAATTTCTGGCTCAGAAACTTCAAAAAACACAGAAAGTTTCTGATGTTAGGGAAAGACTTATGTCTTTCACTATAAATATAATTATCTGCTCATTACCCCACAGATTTTTTTTATTAACACTTAACATCAAATTTTTGATAATAGAAGTATAATTAACATTTATTTAATTACATTAATTTATAATTTTAACAATTAAAGAGAATTGGTAAAAAAATATATAACCTTTACCATAATAATATCGATAATAGTTTCTTGTAGCTATTAATATATCTTATAGATAATATTTAACTGCTATTAAAACTTAAAGTTTAGTTTATATTATTCATATTTTACTTCTTGCTTACTCCTTAACAGCTCCATAAATTAATGGAAGGGCAATAGTTGCATCGCAGAAAACTGTCACAAAATTTCCGCTAGGGCTCATCTTACCCCAACTTATTCCTTCTTTTAATGGAGCTCCACTAGAGCCTCCTGGCTCTGGCCTGTCTGTTGTTATCTGAATTCCATAACTTGCTCCATCTTGCTTGATTGAGAATTGCATTGCTTGTTGGATAAAATTTTTAGGAACTCCTCCGCCAATATAAAAAACTCCTGCCTTTTTGCATGTCCAAGCTAAATCAAACATCTCTCTCAAATCATCAAAAGCATCAACATTAACCCTGCTCTCTTTACTTAATCTTTCTTTAATATTCTCCCCTCTAATAAGCCTTCCCCACATCATACAACCTATTCCTGAATCAGAAATCCCTGGACAAAAAATAGGAATTTTTTTCTCATAACACACCCTAATTATAGAATCTTCATATTTAATATTTTTTCCTAATTCCCACAAAAATTCTTTTATATTCATCTTTTTAGGTAAAATTGGAAATATCTTCTCAAAAAAATCCTCTAGACTTTTATAAACTTCATCTTTCAAGAAAACATCATAAATCCTATCTATTCTCAATCTTTTTAATTCCTCATCATTTACAAAATGAGTCCCTTGATAATGCCTTTTTCCAAGAGCTTCAATCAAATCATGTGTTAAATTAGCTCCTGTTGTTACAAATACATCAATATATCCTTTGTTTAACATGTCTATAATAATTTTCTTCATTCCTCCTGGAACCATTGCTCCTGCTAATCCAAAAAAAATCATGCATTCTTTGTCCTGTTTCATGGTTTTGAGGATTTTAGCAGCATCTGAAATTTTTCTTGCCTGAAAACCCATTTTTCCCATTCCATCAACTAGTTCTGACACTTTCATGTCTTTTTTTATATCAATTGGCTCAATTGGTTTCATATCATCCATAATAGACAGTTCAAAAAATAATATATAAAACTTGCTGTTAAACCAGTATTTATGCAACTAGAAAATAATTGGCTCACTCGCTCTGCTCATTCGCGATTGATGTAAGTTATTAAGAAATAAAAAAGGGGTGTTTTATTTGTTTAATGTTATCTTATTAATCGTGAGCTGAAAGCGAACCAAGTTTTAGTTTACTCGCAGAGATATGTATGTTAAAGCAAATATAAAAAAATTGGCTTAATAAAAGATAAAAATGAAATATACAATACACAACCAAAATATTTTTAAATGAAAAAATCCCACATTAGTACAATGAACAAATGGGCTGAAATCTTTATTGGGTTGATATTGTTAATTGGAGCAATTTTAGTTGCATGGTATTCTGCATTTTATTCGTGGACTATATTTGGGAAAAGCTTGAATTTTCTTACTCCTGCATGGAACTTTCTAAAGGGTGGGATTTTCTGGATGATAGTTCTAATCGGCTTACTATTCATAATGTTAGGTATCAGTGATCTAAAAGAATAAAAATTGTTCTATTCTCTTAAACTAAAAATAATTTTAATTCAGAGTTTAGCCTATATATTTTATACTCATAAATCTCATTTTTAATAATTAGTAGTAACTGTAATTTTATGTTATAACAACAGAGCCATAACTCCTTTAAAGGTGTATTTAACACATATTAATTATTTTTTGTTAGATGTTATACCTAAATTCTTCAATATTTAACAGGATATAATCTACTTGAAAGAGTAATAACTTTTTTGTATATTGACAGACATATTCTTATCCAAATACAATCATAAAACTTCCTTCTATTATTGCTGCAATAATTAACAGAGGAATTACTATAAGAATAAACACCCTTAAAGAATTCAACAAGTAACTTAAAAATGATTTAAATTTGTTTTTTTGAAAGATAAAGGTTCCTAATTTCATTCCCATCCCAAAAGAAATAAACACAACTGGCAGCTCAAAAATACCATGCGGCAAGAAATTTAATAAAACTGAAACATTTCCCTCCGCAACATCAACCACAAAACGACCAACAAACCCTAATATATATCCATTAAAGATACTTACAATAACAGGGAAAACTCCTAAAAAAATCCCTAAAACAATACCAAAAAAACTGTTTGTAGAGTTATTTTCAAAAATAAACCATATTAACTGACTTTGAGACATTCCCTCTGTTTGGCTTACAATTTCTTTTAAATACTCCAAGATACTATTAGCTAATGATTCTGAAACAGGAACAAAAAAACCAATCAATACAAAAACAAAAAAGATAATAATAATTGCATAAATAAATTTTCTTGACTCTCTAATAAAATCAAAACCTTTTTTATATTGTTCCCTTAAACTAAACTTATATTGTTTGTTAATACTCTTTTTATCAACTCTTTTTTTCATATTAAAAATAAGTTTTTATAGTTTATAAATAATCTCTCAGATTAAGTCTAATTTTCCAACTATCATTTAAGTAATTTTTGAATTTCCACTAACAATTACCTGCTCGTCACCTCGCAGATTTATTGTTAATAGTTAATAATAAATAATGCTACAATAGGAGTACAAATTTCTGATACAGAAAGTTTCTGATGTTAATATACTAAGTTTACTTAACATTTATTCATGCATAAGACAAATATCAACTAAAAACTTTGCTTATATAACTTGTTTTATTCCTATATTTATTTTTAAGATATACACCATAAACTAAACCAGCAATTAATCCACCTAAATGAGCGGTATTTCCTATGCCTATATTTCCAACAATTGAGATAATCCACAAAACAATCAAAATCCCAGGAGCAGCGTATTTCATTTTTATTGGTATAGGAATAAACATAATAAATACAGGTAGATTTGGAGTCAAAATAACCAACAGCCCTATAAGCCCGAACAAAGCCCCAGATGCTCCAACAGCAAAAGTGTTAAATTCATTTGTAAAAATTAAGCTAAGTAAAACAAAAAAAATTCCAGCAAACAACCCTGAAATTAGGTAAAAATAAAAGTATCTTTTAGCTCCTAAAATCCTTTCAAGCAATCCACCAATAAAAAATAATGTAAGCATGTTGGCAAAAATATGCAAAAAATTACCATGCATAAACATGCTTGTGAGAAAAGTCCATAAATATTTCCCCTGAAATATATTTGAAGGTTTTATAGCAATAAAATCAAAAGGAACTATCTTCAATGATAGTAAAAGTGTGAAAATGATAAATGCGAACAAGTTAAGTAAAATCAATATAGTATTTACACTTAAATTGCTGAAAAAATTTCTTTTTTTTTGCTGGTGGATTCTGTAAACATTAGCCATTTTAATTTTTTTATCTTTTCTTTGTTTTCTTTTTCTTCAATTTCTTTGAAATTTTTTTCTTTTTGGATTTTTTCTTTTTTTGTTTCCTTTTGTATTTTGGCTTAATAATTTTTTGGGTTTTAGAAGATTTTTTCTTAGCCATTTCTCTCTTCAATTTGCTTAAACGTTCTTTCTCTTTCTTAAACTTTTTAGATTCTTTAAATCTTTTTTTCTCATCTATTTCCTTTTCTTTTACAATCTCTTCATCGACAAAACTCAAATCTCTTTTAAGTTTGTCTAATTCTTTCTTAAATTCTTTCAGAACTTTCTCCTTATCTTTAAGGCTAAAAACACCTCCGCATTCATTGCAAATGAAATTATTGATTAAGGCATTCTCTTCATTAAATTCAATATCACACCTCTCACAAATATAAAAATCTTTTGTCTCTCTGCTCTTTATTTGATTGTTAATCTGCTCTATTTTTTTAGATAAAGTGTTTTTTAAAAATTCCAGGGTTTTTAATATTTCTATTTTCCAAAAATAAGTATACCATCCTTTTTTCTTGTCTTTTTTTCTAATGTTTGAAACAAGCCCATTATCTGTTAGTTTGTAGAGAATATTTCTTGTCTGATTAATTGTAATTTTTAGTTTTTTTGCTATTAAAAACTCATTCACATGTTTTTGTGTGTTAAGCAAATCAGCTATCTCCTCTGCTTGTTTTCCAACAACAATTACCACAGCATCTCTAAGAATTTTTTTTAACATCTAAATACAAAAAAAAATATAAATAAATACCTTTCGGTTTCTTTTTTTTACATAGAAGGATTTTTAAACCTATACTGTCTTTTATATACATCAAAAAATACTATATTTAAATATATTAAAGAGAACTTGTAAAAATGGGGTGGTTTAGCAAAAAAGAAGAAAGGGGTAAAGAACAAACAAATAAATTTCAAGAATTGCCAAGCCTTCCAGAACTTCCTGAGCTTCCAGAACTTCCTGATATTAATGAAAATGAGGAAGAGAGTTCTGAAATCCCTATTCGCCACCAATTACCTAGTTTTCCTTCAAGTTCAATTGGAGAAAAATTTTCTAGAAAATCAATAAAAGATGCTGTAACTGGGAGAAAAGAGAGTGATAGGGTTTTTGGAGCAGATGGTTTCACAACCGAAGAAAGGGGATTGGGAATGATGCGTAAACCTCGAAGCAGAGAAATTATCTCTCCTGAAAGAGAAGAAAAAGTTCCAGAAGAATTTAAAGAAGCTGCAAGAATAGTAAAAAAAACTGAACCGGTTTTTATAAGAATTGATAAGTTTGAAGACAGTTTGCATTTGTTTGAAAAAATAAAAAAACAGATTTCAGAAATAGAGCATATGCTTGTTGATGTAAAATCATTAAAAAACAAAGAAGAAGTGGAATTAATCTCTTGGGAAAATGAAATACAGTCAATGAAAGGGATAGTTGAGAAGATAGACCAAGATATTTTTTCTAAGATAGAATGAAAATCAAAAATTTTCCACCATATAAATTTCCATTTTTGAAAGAAATTTACATAGAATGAAAAACAAAAAAAAGGATAAAGGTTCTAAAAAAATAAAAGATGAGGATCTAATTCATATAAAATTAGAATATGAAGAGGGTGTTAAATCAAAGAAAGACATATTATATTCAGAAATGGAATTGCTAAAGATTGCAAAAATAATAAAAAGATATCATGATATTAGGTCAGAAGAATTAAGTAATAAAATAAATCTTTACAACAAAATAAAAGATATAAAAAAAGACATTGCAAAACTAAACAACATTCTTCCATTATTAAAAATTCCAAGCATACTAAGAAAAGAAGAAATACATGAAAAAGAAAAATATGAAGAGATAACTAAACAAGTAAAAGAAAAACATTATGATTTAAGCATAGAATCCCAGCTTCAGGAAATTAGGGACAAGATTCAAGCCTTGCAATAAAACCACACAATTTTTAAAATACTGTTTCTTACCTCAAGATAAATGAGCAACAATAAAACAGAGTATCAATGAATACAAAATGATAAAAAGAAAACAACTAATTAAATTGTATATTGATTTCTTTAAGAGTAAAAAACATAAAGAAATCCCAAATGTTTCATTGATTCCTGAAAATGACCCTACAGTTTTATTTACAACAGCAGGAATGCACCCATTAGTTCCTTATTTAATCGGCCAATCCCATCCTCTTGGAAAAAGATTAGTTAATATTCAGAAATGCATAAGAACACAAGATATTGATTCAGTAGGAGATACATACCATCATACTTTTTTTGAAATGTTAGGAAATTGGAGTTTAGGTGATTATTTCAAACAAGAAGCAATTGAAATGAGTTTTGAGTTTCTAACAAAAATCCTTAAAATACCAACAGAAAGACTTGCAGTAAGTGTTTTCAAAGGAGACAAAGATGCTCCTAAAGATGAAGAAGCAGCAAAAATTTGGGAATCATTAGGAATACAAAAAGAAAAAATAGCATATCTTCCTAAATCAGAAAATTGGTGGGGTCCTGCTGGAAAAACCGGCCCTTGTGGCCCCTGCACAGAAATGTTTTATTGGAAACCAAATAACATAAAATCCCCAAAAAAATTTAATTCAAAGGATGAGAGATGGATTGAAATTTGGAATGATGTTTTAATGCAATACAATAAAGATGAAAAAGGAAATTATAATATTGCAAAACAAAAAAACGTTGACACAGGCATGGGAATAGAAAGAACAATAACTGTTTTAAGTGGTTTAGAAGATGATTATTTTTCAGATAGCTTCAAACCAATAATAGAAAAAATAGAAAAACTATCAAAGAAAAGTTATGGCAAAGACGAAAAAACAACAAAAACAATGAGAATAATTGCTGACCATATCAAAGCCTCTGTTTTCATAATTGCGGATGGAATTGTTCCAAGTAATACAGAACAAGGTTATGTTCTAAGAAGATTAATAAGAAGGATGATAAGATTTGGAAGAGAATTAGGAATAATTAAATTTACAACAAAGATTGCAGAAACTGTTTTCAATATTTATGGGGATTATTCTAAATTGCAAAAAAACAAAAAATACATCTTAAAAGAATTGGGTATTGAAGAAGAGAGATTTGATAAAACTCTTGAACAAGGAATTAAGGTATTTAACAAATTATCATCTAAAAAAAAGCAATTGTCAGGAAAGCAGGCATTTTTATTGTATCAAAGCTATGGTTTTCCTTTAGAAATAACAAAAGAACTTTGCAAAGAAAAAGGAATAAAAATAGATGAGAAGGAATTTAAAAAAGAATTTGAAAAACATCAAAAACTTTCAAGGACAGCAACAGTTGGAAGGTTCAAGTCAGGATTAGCAGACCAATCAGAAAAAACAACAAATCTTCATACAGCAACACACCTGCTTCTTGCTGCATTGAAAATTGTCTTAAAAGATGAGAACATAATCCAGAAAGGCTCGAATATAACTCCTGAAAGGCTTAGGCTAGACTTTTCATTCGCAAGAAAGATTACAGACAAGGAATTAAAAGATGCTGAGAATTTAGTAAATGCGCAAATACAGAGTTCATGTGAAGTAAAGAGAGAAGAAATGTCACCACAAAAAGCAAAAAAAGAGGGGGCGACAGGAATTTTTGACGCGAAATATGGGGAGAAAGTATCTGTTTATACAATAGGGGATTTCTCAAAAGAAATATGCACAGGCCCGCATGTAAAAAATCTTTGTGATATTGGAAGGTTTAAAATCATCAAGGAAGAATCTTCAAGTGCTGGAGTAAGGAGGATAAAGGCTGTGTTGGAGTGAATATAAAAAACTCTCTCACGATAAATATAGATCGCCTTGGCCTTTAAAATTTCTGACTCAGAAACTTCAAAAAACACAGAAAGTTTCTGATGTTAAAATTCAGATTATATAAAAAATACTAAAAAATGTGTTCTTTCTTACTTTTTTGTATCTTTCTCATATCTGCCAGATTTCTGTGTTAAAATCTTCCTTAAATTCGTCTGTTATTTTCTTATCTGTATTTTTTTCCAGTATATTACTGGCTTTGCTTGTAAAGCAGTAAGCACATAGGTTAACTCTGTCTGCTCCACAAATAATACATCTTGTATCACTTGGAGTTATCTCTGCCTCTTGAACAAGGGTCTTTAAAAGTTTTTGGATTTTTTTCATTTTTTGAGGCTCTATGTTCTTATCTCTTAACCACATAATCACTTGCCTTGAGAAGCAATAAGGGCAGATAGGATTTGTTATTATCTGTACACAACTTGTGCATAGATCTATTACTTTTACCATACTTTATCTAAGTATAGCTTATATAAAAACAAGAACAGTATTTTTTTAGACATTTTCTTGTCGTCCCTCTAAAGAGAGTGCCTCTTCCCAAATAAGATTAAAATCATTTCTATAAGCATCAGCTACAGATTTGCTTTCTATAACTATAGCAGTTACCGGCATCTCAAATATAATGATAACAACTCTATTTCCTGTTATGCTTGTTGATATGTTGGATTTAAAAGAAGGAATATATCTTACCTCTGTGTAAGGCATAGTGCTTAATTCTCTTGCTCTGTTTATTGATTTTATATTAAAGATTCTTTTTAGAGGTATTTCTTTTTTTATTCTTATTCTGTGAAATTCATTTACAAAACCCTCTCCTAATGTGTTTAGTATATGGTGCGAGGTTCCATATTTGTATATTATCTCTTTATCATCTAACAAATGAAGGATTATACTTTTTACAGAATTTAATCCTTCTGAGGTTGTTACTCTCATTTCTTCTCTTGGCTTGTTTTGGATTTTCTCTATTTCAGGAATTATTCTCAGCAATTCAATTTCTTTTTGTTTGTGGTAATCTAAAAAGTCTTTTGGATCTATTGGATAGAAAAACTTTTTTTCATTATCAATGCTTTGGTCTACAATTCCTTTTTTTAATAATTTTTCAAGAATATCATAAGTGTTTGACCTGTGTATTTTTGTCCTTTTTGCAATATCAATTACAGATGATTTTCCAACTCTGATTAAATCTAAATATACAATTACTTCGTTTTTATTTAATCCTATTGATTCAAGAACATCAGATATGTCATCTTCTCTCATATTTTTATGAGGTTTCTTAATTATTTAATGTTTTCTGCATTAGAGGTAAGAACAGTTAACAAATATTTTTTATATTTATGATTTGTGTCATCTAAACTTAATCATTAAAATCAAAAATTTGTGTTATTGTCTTAGCAGATTGATATAGATTGTTAGTGACAAAAACCTATGAGATTATTAATTGATAATAACCCCCTGAAAAAATTACTACCCTATTAACAGATAATTAAGTTCTTTTTTACACTAATTGTTAATTATTAAAAAAATCTGCGAAGTAATGAGCAGCTAATTATAAATCTCAAAAATCTCCTAATCGATATTCTTGAAAGATGTTAGGTTACTATCTTGACTTAATAGTTTAAATAAACTTTTAAACACCATTTCACTGAAAAAAATATGTTAATTGGACTTGTAGGCAAGCCCTCTGCAGGCAAATCAACATTCTTTAGAGCAGCAACTCTTTCAGAAGTTGAAATCGCTTCTTATCCCTTTACAACAATAAAACCCAATCATGGAATAGGATATGTAAAAATAGAGTGTATTGATAGGGAATTTAAAACTAAATGCAACCCTAGTCATGGATTTTGTATAAATCATAATAGGTTTGTTCCTATTGACTTAATGGATGTTGCAGGATTAGTTCCTGGTGCAAGCGAGGGAAAAGGCCTTGGAAACCAGTTTTTAGATGATTTAAGGCAGGCAGATGTTTTTATTCATATAGTTGATGCTTCAGGGACAACAGATGAAAACGGCAAGGCAACAGAAAATTATAATCCTTGTGATGATGTCAGGTTTTTAGATGATGAATTAAACAAATGGTATTACAATCTTTTGATGAAAGCTTGGAAAATTTTTGTAAAAAAAGCTGAATATGAAGTGAAGGGTGTTAGTTTTTCAGACGCTGTTGCAAGACAGTTTTCTGGATTAAAAGTAAAAGAACATCATGTAAAAAGCGTTTTGCTTAAATTAAATCTTTCAGAAAACCCAAGCAAATGGACCAATAATCAGTTAATGGATTTTGCTTCTGAATTAAGAAGAAAAAGCAAGCCAATGATTATTGCTGCAAACAAATGTGATTTAGAGAGTTCTAAAAAAAATATAAAAGAATTGCAGGATAGTTTCACTGAACTAATGATTTATCCATGTTCTGCAGATTCTGAACTTGCATTAAGAGAAGCCACTAAAAACAAACTTATTGAATATGTTCCAGGAGAAAAAGATTTTAAAATAACAGGAAAGCTGACTGATAAACAAAAACAGGCTCTTGAAAAAATTAAGAAAAATGTTCTTGATGTTTATAAAGGAACAGGGGTTCAGGAGATTTTGAATCTTGCAGTTTTTGATTTGTTGAATTATATTGCAGTTTTTCCTGCAAGTGCAAATAAACTTTCAGATAGCAAAGGAAATATACTTCCAGATTGCTTCCTTCTCCCAAAAGGCTCAACTGCTTTGGATTTTGCCTTTTTTTTGCATACTGATTTTGGAAATAATTTTATCAAGGCAATAGATGCACATACAAAAAGAGCCCTCGGCAAGAACTATGAGTTACAGCATAGGGATGCTTTGGAGATTATTACTAAATAGAAAAATTATTATAAATATATAAATATATAAATCCTTATTATTATTATTATTATTATTATTAATCAAGAAAATGAAAAGAGGAATAATAAACATACTCGCAATATTAGTAATAACAATTTTATGCTCCCTTGTTGTTCTTGGTGCAAACCTTCAAAAAACTATCTGTCCTGCAGGAAGCAATCCTTCTTGTGATTACACTAATCTTGCAGATTGCATCAACAACAATAATCAAGATCTGGTGTCAAGCGGTAATACTTTTGAATGTTTAATAACTAAGACAGATAGAGATTGGACTTCACCAGATACTTTTAAAGTGTTAATAAAGGGTTGTGAGGAAGGAGGATGGTGCACTGGGCCAGGCAATGAATTATTTATTACAGTTGACTTTTCTGTAAGACATAATGGTGTATGGAATACAAACAAATATCTTTTATCTTCTGCCCAAAGTGAATTATTGGAGATAAGAGAGGGAAATGTTATTATTAATGGCCTTCAAGTTTATACTCCTGGTGCAAATTATGGGATTACTGTTCATGACCCAAATTCAGATTGTAGCACTAATAACGTACAAATAAAAAACACGTTAATAAAATCAGATGGAGGAGTTACAAGTACTGGATTCTGGTCACATAATAATGTTGGAGGAGATGTTTATGTTTATAACACAATTGTATTCAGTAGTGATGCTTCAAAAGACCCTTCAAGTGAGGGTATATACTGGCGTGCTGGTTCAGGTTCTTCATGTGGTGCTTCACAAATTGCAGAACTCTATCTTTTAAATTCTGTGGTTAAAAATTTTGATGATGGAGTTGAAGAAGATTATGGAACAGTTTATATTAAGAACAGTGCAGTTTTTGATAATAATAATGATTTTGATGGTGCTAATATTTTCTTCACTACATGTGCTTCTGATGATGCAGATTGTAGTATACACCCAGCAGACTGGTCAACGGTTTTTAATAGCATAACTTTAGGAGGTGAGAATTTTCATTTAAAATCAACAGCAACTATGTTAATTAGTGCAGGCACTGATAATGTTGGTAATGGATTGTATTTAGATGATATTGATAATGAAATTAGGACAAGTCCTTGGGATATTGGAGCTGATGAATATGGAGGAACTCCATGCACTCCTGATTCAGTAAGTGTTACTTGCGGAACCTGGGTTTGTGGAAATAAAATAAACAACTGCGGGAATTCTGTCAATTGCGGAACATGCAATTCAGGATATACATGCAATGCAACAGGGCAGTGTATTTCTGCACCAATATGCACTGACAATGACAATGACAAATACAATCAATCAGTAGCTGGATGCGGAATAGCTGACTGCAATGACACTAATGCATTAATAAATCCAGGAGCAACAGAAATATGCAATGATGGTATTGATAATAACTGCAATAATTTAATTGATGCAAATGATC